>Ga0187893_10003067_pt1 | contig 34890 bp, 28 predicted proteins | sample MA1701074metaG_FD_139574 | JGI IMG/M metagenome (GOLD analysis project Ga0187893, IMG submission 139574) | White microbial mat communities from a basaltic lava cave in the Kipuka Kanohina Cave System on the Island of Hawaii, USA - MA170107-4 metaG ...
GCGGGCCAAGATCGAGGCTTCGATCAACAACCTGCGCTCCGTCCTCAAGGGCGACGACGCCGAGGCCATCAAGAAGGCCAACGAAAAGCTCATGAAGGACGCCCAAGCGATCGGCAAGATCATTTACGAAAAAGCCGCCGCCCAGCAGGCCGCCTCCGCCCCCCGCGAAGGCGTCTCTCCCGGCGCCGGCCCACGCCCCGACGGCGAGGCTAAACCCAAGGATGACGTCATCGACGCCGAGTTCGAGGTGAAGGAATCGAAGTAAGGTAGCGCCGCCCTTCGTAATTGGGGTCGAGCGGTCGTCCCTCCGGGACTTGTTTCATTTGAGGGACCGGTTACCCAGCAATGAATTGCTGGGCTAAATCCGAATGCCCCTCCGGGGCGACAAGGACTACTTTTTTTGCGGCGGTTCCCGGGCGCATCGTGCGGATGTCGTCATCGCCGAATCACGTTGCGTCCCGGAGGGACGAGTGGACTTAGCCCACCAGTTTACTGGTGGGTGTGTTGGTGTGAGCATCGCATAACATGATCCCAAGCCCCGGAGGGGCGATCGGATCGCTTCAAGCCAATGGGCCATTCCTATTCGAGTTCGCTCTTCCACATCGTGTTCAGCACAAAGGATCGGCGCAAGTGTATGGACGCGATCTTGCGCGAGCGCCTGTTTCCTTACATCGGCGGCATCGCGCGCGAAAACGGAATGCAACTCATGGCCATTGGCGGCGTCGAAGATCACGTTCATTGTTTGGTGGTGATTCCGGCCAACCTTGCGTTATCGAAGGCTGTACAGCTTCTGAAGGGCGTCTCGTCCAAGTGGATTCACGAGACCTTCCCGGAGCAAAGAAGCTTCGCCTGGCAGGAGGGGTACGGAGCCTTCAGCATCGCCGTCTCCGGCATCGAGGACACCACGGCGTACATCCGGCGCCAGGAAGAACATCATCGCACGCGGACATTCGAGGAGGAGTTCGTTGCGTTTCTTGAACGGCACAAACTCACTTTTGATCGACGATATGTGTTTGGTTAACCGCGCGCCCGGACGAACGGTCGTCCCTCCGGGACTTGATTTGCTTTGTGGGTCGCGTACCCAGCAATGCATTGCTGGGCTAAACCCAAGCGCCCTTCCAGGGCGAAAACCGGATTGCAGGATCAAACCGGGAAAGACCTCCAGGGGTTGGCGACAGATCGGGAACCGGCGGTCGCTTCGTCCGTCCCGGAGGGCCGCGGTGGATTTGGCCCCACCAGTTCACTGGTGGGTCACCATGGCATCGCATCATTCAGGCCCCGGAAGGGCGGCCGGATCGACAAGCGCGAATCGTTCTTACTCGGGTCATCTCTCTCGTAGCCCCATGAACTATGTTTTGACTGCGAAGAGCACGGCCGCGCCGCCGACGGCGATCAGTGCGCCGAGGGTCGTACGCAGGGAGATGCGTTCGTGGTGCATGATCGCGGTGGCCGGGAGGATGAAAACGGGCGCGAGCGTCAGCAGGGTCTGTGCGACGCCCAGCGGCGCTCGATCGCAAGCGATCAGGGAAAGCCAAACGCCCAGGAAGGGTCCAGTCACCGCGCCGCACAGCGACAGGAGGATTCCGAGGCGCCACACCCGTTCGTCCGCAGGCGCGGCGATCGCGGCCGTCGAACGGCGTCGAAGCCAAAGCTGGGCGGCGAGCGCGGGCACGATGGTCATCGCGGCGAACGTCATGCGAATGAGCGTGGCCGTCTGCGGCTCGACAACCTGGCCTCCCTCGCCGTGTCCCATGCCCATCTTGCTCAGCAAATAGCCTCCTGATTGGCACAGCGCCGCGAGCAAGGCCAAGAGAACGCCTCGCAGCAGCTTGCGGAGCGGGACGGCGGCAGGTCCGTCGCGGCGTTCGCGCAGGACGAGCAGGATGCCGCCGACGGTCATGGCCAATCCGAGCCAGGCAACGCCGGGCAGACGCTCGCCGAGAAAGACCCATCCAAAGAGGGCTGCCCACAGCGGCGAGGTCGTGGTGATGAGCAGCGCCAGGCGCGGCCCGATCTCCACGAACGCGGCGATGATGGCTTGATCGCCGATGGTAAGGCCGACAATCCCGGACACGCCGAGAAACGCAGCCTGCGTCCACGGAACCTGCGGGATCCAGACTCCTTGGAGCCACCGATGTGTGACCGCAAGCAGGCCGAAGGCGAAGGCGATGCGCGTGGCGTTCACCACGGTCGTGCCGACGCGCTTGGCCGCGGCGGTGAAGAAGAGCGTGGTCGCCGTCCAAAGGACCGATGCCCCCACGCCGGCGAGCTGACCGACGTACGCATGAAGCCAGTCGAACTCCATCGGCAAATTGTAAGCCTAGCTGCCGGAATGCAAGGGGACAGGCGATCATAGAAGGCCCGTTGTTGAAACGAGCCATGGCCTCCGTAGTATTCCTCGTCGTCATTCAGACAAGAGGCCAGAGAATTGGCAATGAATGTCAGTCAGGACGTGTCCGGCCCATCGGGCACGTCACCAAGTGGACAGCGCGTGAAGCGACCGCTGTTTCGACGGCCGAGCCTCCGCAGGCTGCTTATCGTCGCGCTTTGCACGTACGCTGGCGTAATCGTGCTCGTGGGCCTCCTTCAATCCAAGCTAATCTACTTCCCGTCGCGCGTTCTCGAACAAACTCCTGTTGACGTTGGATTGAAGTTTGACGACGTGACGCTGACTACCCACGACAACGTGCGGATCTCAGCATGGTTCGTGCCATGTGCCGACGCTCGGACGACCGTCCTGTTCTTTCATGGCAACGCCGGTAACAACGGCGATCGACTGCCTGAGCTGAAGTTGCTCCATTCACTTCAATACAACGTGATGATCGTCGATTACCGAGGCTTTGGAAAAAGCAGCGGCCGCCCGAGCGAGAACGGCACCTACCTCGACGCACTTGCTGCTTGGGAGCACTTGACTCAAACCCGCGGCATACCGGCCCGGACGATCGTCATCATGGGCGAGTCAATCGGCGGGGCCGTAGCGATTGAGCTCGCCCGACGCGAACGTCCGGGCGCTTTGATCGTCCAATCGAGCTTTACAAGGCTGGCCGATGTCGCCGCCATTCACTATCCGCTCCTGCCGGTCCGCCTGTTGCTCCGACATCGCTACGACTCGATCGACAAAGTCGGGGGGATCACCTGCCCGAAGTTGTTCTTTCATTCGACGGATGATTCGCTCATCCCCATCACGAACGGCAGAGCCATCTTTGACGCTGCTGCAGAGCCCAAGCAGTTCGCCGAAACGCCCGGCGACCACAATGGAGGTGGGTGCATGTACTCGGACGAGTATGCCGCAAGGCTGCGCGACTTCATCGACACCGCACTGCCGGCTGAGTCCGGAGGCTGAGCGCGGCGGTGGCGAAATGCCTGCTTCCGCCCGGGATAAAAACGGATTCAGGCGGTCGCCGTGCGGCCTTGAAGCCAATTGGTGAATTCGGTAGGATGGTGAGCTGCGTTTCGCGCCGCTCGGTCGAAACGAAGGAGGGTGTCGAGATGCTTCATCGCGGACAACTGGCGGTCATTGTGGCGGCGCTGGCCGTGCCCTTTGCGGCGCGGGCCGAGCAGCTCATGTTCATGTTCCCGCTCGATCCCGGGCAGGAGGTGCAGACCCCGTCGGTGGACAGCACCGGCAGCGGCCTCGGTCATGTGATGTACGACACGGACACGAACGTCATTGACTGGAGCATCAGCTTCCAGAACTTGGTATCGCCCGTGTCCATGGCCCACTTCCACGGACCGGCGTCCGTGGGCCAGAACGCCAGCATCATCCTCGGCGTTGCTACGACGGCCGTGACCGCCGGACTGCTCGAAGGCTCCGGCGCCTTCCCTGAGAGCCGCGAGCAAGCGCTCCTCGACGGTCTCGTTTACTTCAACATTCACACAAACACCTACCCGGGGGGCGAAATCCGCGGTCAGGTCGTCCCCGAGCCCGCGACGGCGATATTGGGCATGCTTAGCGCGGCCGTCGTGCTGGCGCGCCGCACGCGCCGCAAGACGTCACACTAGCTTCCTCACGGAGGGCGAGCCTCCCGCCGAGGCGCGGGCCAATCGGCTACGCGCCCTTCCCCGCTGAAGGCGCTACGGAACAACCAGGTTCGCCGCGATGTAGCTCGTCTCTTCGTCGGCGAGGCCGGGGTCCCAGTCCACATCGATGTTTATGGGGTATCCCCATGCGTCATCGTAGCGCACGGATACGGTACTGGGTCCGCGCCCGCCGTCGAGGGCGGTCTGTACGGTGTCGAACAGCTCCTCGATCGTCGGATACCGGACTCCTTCCTGAGGCTCGAAGACTGTGCCGTCCGCGCCGCGCAGCTCTGCCACCTCGCCGTTCTCGACGACGATCAGCGTGGGACCGACGATCTGCGGCGGGCAGGAGCAGTGGTTTCCGAATTCGTACGCGTACGTGTCCACGGCGAAGGCTTGCCACTTAGCTCGATTCGCGTTCAGCCCAGCCTGCAGCGGGTCCGGAATCAGATCGCTCGCCTCGTAGGCCGTCTCCTCGTCGGCTTGCGCCGCGTTCCAATCAATGTAGATCTGCGTGGGGTATCCGAACTCTGCGTCGTAGGCGACGATGATGGAGTCCGGCTCGCCGTCGATGGCCTCCTGCACTTCCGAAAAGAGCTGCTCGATGGGGTAGGAACCGCCCTCCCACGGCGGCATATCGGAGTCGTCGGGTCGCCTCACGTCCGTGACCACTCCGCTCTCGACGGTGACGATGATCGGACCTGCGCCTTCCCGCGGGCACTCGCACGCCCTCACAAACCGGTACTCATACGTGTGGATGCCGCTTGCGATCCACTTCGCCAGGTTGGCATCGAGCTCCGCCTGGAGCGGATCAATCGCGGGGTTGTTTGCCGCCGGAATGCCTGGAAACAGGACGCATGCGCCCGCCGACACGGCGCATAGCACGACCGAAAACAAACGCTTCATGGCTTCACTCCACGGACACACCACGACCCCAGTTCCGATTATCGCGCGCCCTAGCTGTCCGCGCCGGTTCAATCGGTTGCTTGATGAAACACGTTTAGTTCAATCGCTCGGGCGCCCACACGAGGGCGTCGAGGCGCTTGGAAAAGTGTGCCAGCGGCTGACCCTCAAGCGCGGGCAGTCCCAGTGGGGCGAGCATGTCATTGGTTTCCAATGCGACTTGGGCAGGCTGCAACGGCCAGGGGACGTGATGAATCTCCGCGCGGTAGAGGCGACCGCGACGATCGGTGGTGTACAGGCAATAACGCTCGGTCAGCCAGCGGACCCGCCTCACGTCGTCCGTGCTGGGGCACTCCCCAATCGGTCGATACGTGCAGGCGAATGCCGGGCGCGGTCGGTCGAGAGTGCGGCGCTGCGCATCAAAACGGATCGTGTCCCTATCGCGGGTCATCGACATGCGCGCCGGAAAGTACCGCAGGTGATACCACGCCCGGGCCATGCACACAGCCAGCCGGCTGGACGCATCGAGGCTGAGGAACCACACGCCGGGCATGCCATCGCGGGTGACGTACGTGCGGACGTTCAGTTCGACGAAGCTCGCGGGAGGTATCCGCGGCAGAGCGCGAAGTCGAAGATAGCTGATGCGGAAGGGGACGAGCGCGATCCAGGCCTGCCTGTCGAAGGTGTCGATCTCGACGCAATGGGGGATCAGGCGACGGATCGCATCGTAGGCAATCGGCCAATGCAAGAAGAGCAGGTCCTCCCAGGTGTGCCGCATGATCCACGGACGATGAGGGATCGCCCAAGGCCGATGACCCAACAAGCTGAGGCACGCCGTCGCGCTCACCGAAACGCCTTCCTTGGAAGCACTTTCGGCGATCACGCGGCCTATTCAAATGTTTCGAATGTTTTTGAAACTTAGCGAGTCGGACCCTTCTCTTAAGGGGAATGCGCGGGATTATTTTCCGATGCAAAAGAGGTGATCTTTTCCGCGCACCAGAAGCAGCCCATCCGAAATGGCGGGGCTGGCCATGCAGATTTCGTTCATGCGGTTCGAGGCCAGCACCTCAAACTTGCGCCCGGCTTTGACGACGTCGATCTGGCCGTCTTCGCTGGTGGTGTAGATGCGTCCGTCGGCGTGGACGGGCGAGGCGGAGAAAGTGGAGTTCCCACCCGCGGGCAGCCGCTCGCGGAGAAGCTGCTCGCCGGTCTTCGCGTCGAAGCCGGTGAAGATGCCGTTGTCATCGGCGACGTAGAACACATCGCCGACCACGATCGGCGTGGGCATGTAGGAGCCTTTGATGGGCTTGTACCATGCCAAGCCCGTCGGGACCTTGTCCTCGCTCGGTGTGAGATCACCGGAGGCATCCGATCGAACGACATAGATCGGACGCCGGCCGTGGCCGTTGGTGATGAAGAAAAGATCGTGGGCGACAATCGGCGTGGGTACGGGAACATCGCCGCCACCGTTAAGTCGCCATAGCTCCTTCCCTGTGGCGAGGTCATAGCCCGCCATTTTCTTGTAGCCGTTGCAGATCACCTGCGTGACCTTCTGTCCCTTGTGGATCGCGGGGGTACACCACGTGGTGTTGTCGCCGCGATCGACGCGCATGAGCTCGCTGCCGCTGGTCACATCGAACGCCGCCCAGAACGACGACAGCACCGAGTCCGACTGGAGGATCACTTTGTCCTCGCAGATGATCGGAGAGTTGGCTACGCCCCACTCCAGCTCCGGCCCGTCGCCCGGCGCGGCCTTGATCGGACCCAGGTCTTTCTTCCACAGCAGCTTCCCATCGAAGTCATGGCAATGGAGACCTTCGGACGCGAAGAAGGAAACGACGTGCTTGCCGTCGGTCGCGGGTGTGCTGTTGGCGTGGGTCGCTTTGACGTGCCGTTTGAACTTCGGCACGCCGCGGTGGGCGGTCTGATCCCACAAGATCTTGCCCGATTTCTTGTCAAGGCAGAGGACGTGCCATTCCCACTCGCCGGACTCGTTCGGAGATTCGCCGCCGCCGCCCATCCATCCGGTTTGCAGGCTTTCTTCCCCAGCCATGCTGACCGCGGTGGTCAGAAATATTCGATCGCCCCACACGATCGGCGAGGAGTGGGCCAAGCCTGGGATGCGCGTCTTCCATTTGATGTTCTCGCCCGTCTCCACGTTCCAGGACGTCGGCGGCGAGCCGCTGCCCAGTCCCGTCCCGTTCGGTCCGCGAAACGACGGCCAGTGCTCAGCCTGCGCCGGGCTGACCATTGCGACGAGCAGCGTAAGTCCAAAACCAAATTCGAAGCGTCCACGATCGTTGTTCATCATTTCGACCATCCAAAAGAACCGCCGCTGCCCACCCGGTTGCATTATACCGCATTGCAGCTTGGGCAGCAGTCCCCGCTACCAAGGAAGGAGCGGGCCTTGCAGCACGAACCAAAGAGTAGGATGATCTAGAGACTGTGGCTCGTAGCAGCAGGACGCGAGCACATGGCACACGTGCGTGGGCCGTCGTAGAGTGAGCCTGATGGCGAACTACATAAACCTTGAGCAGTTTCGCAGCCAGCCCCTGGAGAAGGAGCCCTTTCCGTATTTGATCATGCCGGGTTTTGTCAAAGCCGAGGTGCTGGGCGAGATCGACGAATCGTATCCCAAGCTGGACAAGCCGGGGAGCTTTCCCCTGCCCGGTCTGACCTATGGCGAGCCCTTCGCCCGGATGATCCGGGAGCTGGAAGGGCCTGAGGTTCGGAAGGCGTTCGAGGACAAGTTTCAAATCGATCTATCCAACCGCCCGACCATGATTACGGCGCGCTGCATGTGCCGGGCTCGCGACGGGAAGATCCACACCGACAGCCGCTCCAAGATCATCACGGTGCTGATCTACCTGAATCGCCAATGGGAAAACCAAGGGGGGCGCCTGCGCCTGCTGCGTTCTCCCAATCTGGAGGATTACATCACCGAGGTGCCGCCCGAGGCCGGCACGCTGATCACGTTTCTGAACACTGAGAATGCCTGGCACGGCCACGCGTCTTACGAGGGCCCGCGCCGCGCCATCCAACTGAACTGGGTCACCGACGAGGGCGTGGTGAAACACGAGCAGAAGCGGCACCGGTTTTCGGCCATGCTGAAGAAGCTCAGTCCGTTCTAGCCCGCGGATGCGAGTCTGTTGAGGAACCCGTGCGGGCGTTGATTCTGAAGGTCACCTCCCTCGGCGATATCATCCATACCCTGCCTGCGGTGACCGACGCGAGCCGGGCCATCCCCGGCATCCGCTTTGATTGGGTGGTGGACGAGACCTTCGCCGAAATCCCGTCCTGGCACCGATCCGTCGATCGAGTCATCGTCCTAGGCAACCGGCGATGGCGCAAAACTCCCTGGAGCCCGCTGTTCAACGGGGAACTATCGCGGTTCATCCGTGAGCTGCGTGCCGTGCGTTACGATGTGATCATCGACGTTCAGGGGCAACTGGGCAAGACGATCTGGATCGCCCGGCTGGCCCACGGAACCCGGTGCGGGTTCGACTGGTCTTCTGTGCGCGAGCGGCCGGCTTCACTCTTCTATCATCGTCGGATTCCGGTGCCCAAGGGGCAACACGCGGTGGAGCGCAACCGGCAACTGTTCGCCCAGGCGCTGGGGTATCCGGTCCCGCCGGGGCTCGGCGACCACGGCATTGACCGACAGGAACTCTTCAAGGTCCGGATCGACTCGAAGCGCCTCGTGTTTCTGCACGGGACTTCGTGGCGAACCAAACAGTGGCCCGTCGAGTATTGGGAGGGCCTGGTTCGCCTGGCCGGCGAGGGCGGATATCGCGTGCTCATGACCTGGGGCAACGAGGAAGAGAGAGCACGGGCTGAGCAACTCGCCGGAGGTCGCGGTCACGTGACCGTGCGTCCGAAGGCGTCGCTCGCCGAGTTCGCACGCGACATGGCCTCCGCGGCGGGCGTGGTGGCGGTGGACACAGGGCTGTGTCATCTGGCGGCGGCGCTGGGGATCCCGACGGTCTCGATGTTTGGCCCCACGTCGACCGGTCTGACCGGTGGCTACGGAGAGTCCCAGCACTACCTGGAGGCGGACTTTCCCTGCGCCCCTTGCCTGCGAAAGCGCTGCAATTACCGGGGTCCCTCCCGCGTTCAACCGGCCTGCTTCGAGGCGATCACGCCGCAGCGGGTGTGGGATACGCTGATGAGCGTGCTGGAAGCCGGGAAACCCATTTGCATTTCCACGCGCTCGTTGGGGAGTTCCTGACTCGACGTACTCCCGCCTTGGTCGCCCCGTCCGTCACGGCTCGGATCGCCCACCAGCGTGACCTGTATCGTCGCGGGGCGGCGGCTTGGACCCTGCGTTTGTGAGAGCAGGGTCGGAGGCGCCGCGCAGGAGGATGCAGTCGGAGGCCTCGAACGGCGTGCCGTCGAGGAGCGTCCCGCTGAGGCTCAGCTTGACGGAAACGTCCGTGGGCAACGATTCCAGTTCCAGCGCTTCGACGAGTTCGTCTGTATGGAACCTCAGAACCAGATCGTCGATGCCGTCGCGCTCAAGCTCGTGGCAATCGCAGAGTTCACCGTCAAAGGGCGTGGCCACGTCCTTGATTTGGATGCGCGGACCGGGCGGGCCGCTGAGCGGGCGGACTTCGCCGCCCACGCCGTCGGCCCGGCGCAGGGCTAGGAATTCGGTATCGACCTGTCTCACATCAAACGAGTCGCTTCCGACCAGCGCCGCCTGCAATGTGCCGTGGCTTCGCCGATTGACTCGATTCGGACACGCCCCGGGCTTGATGTCGAGGCTTGCAATGATCGTTTCGCACTCGTCGGGCACGTCGTTGTCATCCGCGTCATCGCTTCGCCTGTCGCGAATGTCGCAAAAGTCCACACGATCGTTGTCGTTGCAGTCCGTACCCAGCGAAAACGCGAACGCCGAACCGGAGTCGGGCGGAGCGTCGTCTCCATAGGCGCCGACGACCGCCAGATCATCGTTCAACGCTACGGCAAAGCCGAAGAAATCAAACGCTGCCCCGGCGGGGGCGGTGAGTTTGCGTTCCTGAGTCCACGATGATCCGTTGAACCGATAAACGTAGGCCGCCCCACAGTTGCCCGCGTCGGGGCAGTCCGCCAGGTACGCACCGATCATTGCCTGATCGCCATTGAGGGTCACTGACCGCCCGAAATAATCGCCGGCGCCTGCATCGGATGCCACGAGCTTTTGTTCTTCCATCCAGGTTGAGCCATTGAAGCGATAAACATAGGCAGCTCCGCATTCCGTGCCTGCCGCACACTCCGCCAACCACGCCCCCACAATCGCTGAGTTGCCGTCCAGAAACACGGAAACGCCGAACTGGTCATTGGCCGCGGCGTCTGAAGCCGTTAGTTTTTGCTGCTCGATCCATTTTGAGCCGTTGAAGCGGAACACGTAGACCGCCCCGCACGCCTCGCCCGCCTGGCAATCCCCCAGCATGGCTGTCACAAGAGCAGCATCACCGCTGATGGATACGGAATACCCAAAAAAATCGCCCGGTGCGATCTCGGACGCGGTCAGTTTTTGCTGCTCCACCCAAGATGATCCATCGAAGCGAAAGGTGTAGGCGGCTCCGCAATCTTTGCCCTTCGGACAGTCATTCCAGAAAGCCCCGACAACGGCGGCATCGCCGTCCACGGACACCGAGCTTCCGAACCGGTCATACGCTGCGCCGTCCGAGGCGGTCAGTCGCTGCTCTTCGATCCACATGGAGCCATTGGGACGAAACATGTAGGCCGCTCCGCAAGCCTGACCCGACGTGCAGTCGGCCTCGCTTGCGCCGACCACCGCCACATCGCCGCGCATATGAAGTGAAACTCCGAAGCGGTCGTAGGGCCTGGAGTTGGAGCCAGTCAGCGTTTGTTCGTGACTCCACGTCGAGCTGTCAAAACGATGGAGTTGAGCGCCGCCACGCCCGTGCTCGCTCCCAGGAGCGCCGACCAGAACGGAATTGCCCTCCATCGACACGGAGATCCCGAGCTGGTCGTACGCCTCCATAGCCGTCAGCTTCTTAAGTTCGCATTGCGTCGGTACTTCGGGCTCGCAGTCGTCGGGAATCCTGCTCTCGTCGATGTCGCGGCTGGTGCCGTCGCGGATGTCGCAGAAATCGGCCTCGTCGTTAGCGTTGCAGTCGGGGCCCACCATGTAAAGATAGGCGGCGCCCCGGTCGTATCCCGGGCCAACCGATTCGTGTGGGGACCCAACAAGGGCAATACCATCGCCCGCCGCCACCGAAGTGCCGAAGCCGTATGGTTGAAGGGGGGCCGTAAACCGCTCCTTTTGAACCCAACTCGACCCGTCGAACTCGAAGATGAAGGCCAGTCCACGAGGAGGTACCCCAACTACCGCCACATTGCCACTCAGCGACATCGTCTTCCAAACCCCTGGCAGAGGACCGTCTGAGGAGGACACAAGCTGCTGTTCGAAGACCCAATGCGTTTCGCCAAATCGGAAAATGTGAATCGATTGCGACGTCTTGACAGCAATGACCTCGCCGCTGATGGCAACGGAGAAACAGGGCAGAGGCAGTTTTTGAACTTCGACCCATTCGCCCTCCGTAAAGCGGTAAACATGCGCCGCGGACCTCGATCCGACTACGGCAAGATCTCCACGGATGCAGACGGACACCCCAAACAAGTCGGATATCGACGCCGACCTTGCGCTAAGCTCCTGCACCCAATTGGAGCCGTCGAAGCGGTATAGGTACGCAGCACCACAGTATTCGCCTGCCTGACAGGTACGGTAAGGTGCCCCCACAATCGCCACGTTGCCGTCAATAGAAACAGATGCTCCGAGATTGTCGCCGTCCAGGTGGTCCTCCGCGACGAGCTTTTGCTCCTGAGCCCAAGTTGATCCCTGGAAGCGGAAGACATAGGCGGCACCACAACCGCGGAGATTGGGACAATTGATACCCGCTTCTCCGACGAGCGCGACGTTGCCGTCAATGGAAGCGGAGGCACCAAAACCAGCGTATGGGGTTGAACGAGAAGGTCGAAGCACGTATCGCATCGGGAGAGTAGGGTCATCGAAACGATAGACCTCCGCGAGCCCCGCTTCATTGTCCGCACCAGGGGCTCCAACCGCCGCCAATCTTCCCTTCATCGCAACAGCCGACGCGAACTCACCATCTCCCATCAGGCGCTGGACTTCGCACTGGGCGAGCAGGTCGGATGCACCAATCAAGATGGCCACGGCCCAAGTCAGCCGACTCAGGTAGGCTTGCAGCTTGGAACGATGAACCACGGTGCTTTCCCCAAGACAAGAGAACCTCGTTCTGCACCGGAATCGTAGCAGAGTACGCGCCGGAAATGTATCCGAGAGCTGCTTCGCCTAATGCGCCCTCAAACCCCTCTCCGGAGGGAGAGGGGGAACTGCACCTCTTACACAACGGTGGCACGCCTGCGTCAAATCGTGTCGCTTCCGCTCCACGCCCGGATCGGCGATTCCCCCCAAGCTCACTGCCGGCACGGCAGTGGCACACCCTTATCGCGCTTTGGCGAGGGCGTTCAAAAAGTGCGCCGCGGTTTTGGTGCCGCTCAGCAAGTCGTCGATGCCGAAGAACTCGTTGGGGCCGTGGGCGTTGCAGTCGGGCATGCAGAAGCCGATCATGATCGAGTCGGCGCCCAGCTCTCTCTTGAAAAGCGGCAGGATGGGCAGCGTGCCGCCCTCGCGGATGAAGACGGGGACCTTGCCGAATCCGGCCTTGAGGGCCTCGCTCGCGGCGCGCATGCCCGGCGAGTCCGTGGGGGCAACGTAGGCAGAACAGTAGCTGTGGGTGAGGATTTCGAGCTTCACCCCGGGCGGGCAGAGCTTTTTCACCGTCTCCTCGAAGGCCTTGTTGATCTTCTCCGGATCCTGATTGGGCACGATGCGCATGGAAACTTTCACGCCGATCTTGGCGGGAATGACCGTAGACGCCCCCACGCCCATGAAGCCGCCGTACATGCCGTTGACGTCCAGCGTGGGCCGCGCCCAGCGCCGCTCGATGGTGCTAAAGCCCTTCTCGCCGATCAGCGCGGGAGCGCCCATCGCCTCGAGGTACCCCTTCTCGTCAAAGGGCAAGGCTTGCAGGCGTTTTTTCTCGTCGTCGGAAAGCGGCTTTACGTCGTCGTAGAAGCCGGGGATGGTGACGCGATTGTCCGCGTCGCGCAGTGCGGCGATGATCGCACAGGCCGCGTTGCCGGGGTTGGTCAGCGTGCCGCCGTACGATCCGCTGTGCAGGTTCTGCTTGGGGCCGGTGATGATGAGTTCTTTGTACACCAACCCTTTCGTGCCATAGGTGATCGCGGGCGTGGTCTTGTCGAACTTGGGCGTGTCGGAGAGGGCCACGTAGTTGCACGCCAAGCGCTCCTTGAGCTTGACGATGAGCGGCTCCAAATTCGGCGAGCCGATTTCCTCCTCGCCTTCGATGAGGAACTTCACGCGGCAGGGGAGCTTGCCGCCGCCGGCCTTCATCCACGCTTCGGCCGCGAGAAGGTGCGTGAGCACCTGACCCTTGTCGTCCGCCGAGCCGCGGGCGTAGATCTGTCCGTCGCGGGTCGTGGGCTCGAAGGGCGGCGACTTCCATAGCGACTCATCGCCGGTGGGCTGCACGTCGTAGTGGCCGTAAAGGAGCACAGTGGGCGCGCCGTCGACGGGGCCGGTGTCGGCGAAGATGCTGGGGTGCCCCTTGGTTTCGATGATCTCGGCCTTGATGCCGCAGCCGTTCAGCAGCTTGAGCACCCACTCGCCCGCCTTGCGGGTGTCGCCCTTGCGCTCCGGATCGGTCGAGATGCTGGGAATGCGCAAGAAGTCCTTCAGCCGGTCCACGGCCTTGTCTTTGTTCTGCTCGATGTATTGAATGACTTTGTCGATCATGGCGCCCTCCCGTGTGGCATGGCCAAGCGAAGCGCCGCCATGCGGTGCTCGTGCGGGACTTCTGTCTCGCACCACGGCGCGTGTCGAGAAAGGAATCTCGGCACAGCGTTCCCGAAAACACGACGGGCGCTACGGTCAACGAACCGCGCGCCCGTCGAACCTAGCTTAGTTTGTACCGCGCTTCGCAGGAGTTGGGCAACCCCGAGGGTCGCCGCAAAGCTCTCGCCTGCGCGGGCTAAAGCCCGCGGCTCGACTGTGCACTGCGCTTCTTTCCCGCCGACCGCGGAACCGTCTTAGGCCCGGGGCAGCGGCGCGCCTCGGGACAGATGACGGGGCCCTCTCGACGGGCGTCAGCCGCCCGGTTTGGGCTTGGGCTTCTCTTCACTCGCGCCGGGGAGCATCTGCGCCTCGCTCATGCCCGTGGCATGCCCGTGGTCGTCGATCTTCACCTTTTGCAGCTTGTCGCCGGCCATCGCATACACGTCGAAGCTGGCTTTTCCGCCCGGTGCGGTGGCGACGACCGCGACAGCCTTGCCCTTGGAGTGGGTCTCGGCCGCGGCAATGACGCCGCTCACGGTGAGCTTGGCGGCATCCATGGCCTTGCTCACGTCCGCCATACCTGTCATGCCCTTGGCCTCTTCCATCTTCGAGGCCTTTCCGGCGGCATCGATCTCGACGGCTTGGACCTTATCGCCCACGAGCACGAAGACCTCGGCGTCCATCTTGCCTTTCTCGAGATCGACGATCATGCCCACGGCTTTGCCCTTGGCATGCGCCTCGGCGGCGGAAACCATCGAGGCTCCAGTCACCTTGCCCGCCTCCATCTGCTTCACGACTTCCTTCACGTCGGCGGGGCACTTGCCGCAATGCGCCAGCGCGGGTGAGACGCTGAGCACACTTACGCCCAGCACAGGAAGAAAATGCCTCTTGAACGACTTCATCGGATAGGTCTCCTGAATCCAACAAAACGTCGGCGGATACACGCCGCCGAAGCGTTGCGTTGTGGTCTCTGTTCTCATCCGGCCGGCTTGGGCTTCGGCTTCTTCTCGTGGAAGCTGTGCCCCGTGCCGGGCAAGGCCTCGGCGTCGCCGGCCTTTCCCGCCTTGCCCAAACCGTCCACAAAGACCTGGACCAACTTCTCGGCCGAGCCGCAATAGCAATCGAAGGACGCGGACTCGTCGTCCGCCGCCGCGATCACGGCCAGAGTCTTGCCGCGAGATCGCCGATCCGCCGCTTCAATGACCTTGGCCAAGGTGACTTTTTCCTTGGTCATCGCCTTGGCCACGTCAACCAAGTCGTCCATGTCCTTGGCTTCTTCCATCTTCGTGACTGTGCCCGTCGCGTCGATGAACACGGTCTGCACCTTGCCCTCGGCCACGCAGTAGACCTTGCCGTCCCAGACGCCCTTGACCAGCTCGAAAACATAGCCGACGGCCTGCCCCTTGCAGTGCGCCTCCGCCGCGCTAACGAGCTTCGCGGCCGTCGCCTTCGCGGCGTCCATCTGCGACAAAACCTCGTTCGCATCCGCGAGGCACTGCTTGCACGTGGCCGTCGCCGCACGGGCATTCCCGTGGCACGCCGCAGCTACGAAAAACATGACTACGATTAGGTAGGATTTCATCAGGTACTCCTTTACAACGCCCGCCGCGCGGGTCATCAATGCCCGCCGCCATCGTTCTTGACTATACCTGCTCTTGCTCAGCAAATCACGCGTCTGGGCAGCCACGGATGCTGTCCCGCGTACAAAAGGCCGCATCCTCGTTTGCCCGGTGCTCAGCAATGCAACCTATTGTCGCACATGGACTTATGCGTCTCCAGGGGGCGTTTCCGGATTACGCGGTATACAATTTCACGGCCCGCGCGACCTTGGCGGCGCTGGCGGCCTACCCCCGAGTTTTTGAGGAGCGAACGTGCATCCCGAGGCAACGCCCGGCAACGTCTCCGCAGCGCCTGACTGGGCGCTCGTGCACTTCGAGGTCGGATGTGCGCGTTGCGGTTTCAACCTCCGCGGCCTGACCGAGCCGCGTTGTCCGGCCTGCCGGCTGGAGTTTGAGTGGGCCGATGCCGTCCCCCTCGAACAGCTCACCTGCCGCGCTTGCGGATATCACCTTTGCGGACTGAACGAGACGCGCTGCCCGGAGTGCGGCGAGGCGTTCACTTGGGAACAAGCCCTCGACGACCATCATCGCAAACGCAAACCGCTGTTCGAGTACCGCTGGCGCGATGAGCCGATCCGGTCGCTAGTCCGAACGTGGTGGCTTGCAATCCGTCCTTGGAAGCTCTGGCGAGTCGTCGACCTCCACGACCCGCCGCGCGTGCGACCACTTCTCGTATTCGCCTTCTCGAGCGTGCTTGCCCTTCTTGCTGTCGTGATCACCATCGAGGCTGTCCCGGAGGTCATTTCAGAATGGCAGTTCAACCGCCTGAGGGCGTCACGCGGCCTGCCGGCGCTGAACCTCTTCGCAACGCTCCCTTGGCGAATAGACTACATGTTCCGGAGCGTCTTCTTGCCCGGCTACGGACGCGTCATCGGCTCTTGGGGTCTGTTCAGCTTTCTCGCCCTGCTCTTGTTTCAACAATCGATGAAAAAATGCCGTGTGCGTACAGCACACATCTTCCGGGTATGGGTCTACACGGTTGCGGCCATCGTCCCATGGGTCGCCGGAGTGATCTTCATTTCGACGGCGTTACTCGGAACTTCTCCATTTTTCCAAAACGAAACCACGGCGGGGACGTTCGTTTGGACCGTGGGTTATGCGACCCTCGCGTTACAACTCGCGTATTCGAGGTACATCCGAATGCGGCACAGCCTCGGCGTCACGATAGCCTCGCAGGTCATCGCCGTACTCGCCACCGCCATTGTGTGCCTCCTTCTCACCGATCGACCGTCAGATATTCTCATCGAACTGCTGTCTTGGGTGGGCCTGGACTGAGGAAGTTGCGCAAGGGCAAAACCCCCCCCTGATTCGCGCTCTTGGGGAGCCGCCGCCTGCGGTTTTCCCATCCTTGACTTTGGTAGGCGGCCTCGTTACAAGATGAAAGATACCTTGACGTGCAAGCCGAGTGGGTGGTATTCCACGGCCTTGCGAGCGGTCGGCTGAGCGCGTCGAGTTTTAGGCGGGGCACGAAGGTGCCGATTCATAGGGTGTCGAGTCGCCTCCTACACGTGAGAAAGAGCATGGTCGTTGCGGGCCGTTAACTTACCGTCCGCGCCTGTCGTCCCGTCAACACATCAAACGAGCCTTCGAATAGATGAACGAGTTTCTTGATCCCGTTCGCTCGGCGGATGCCGCGGTCAACGACGCTCCCACGCGCTCGCCCACCATGGATGAGATCGACCGCGAGGTGGCCGAGGCCATGGCGGAGATGGCCCCGTCGGATTTGGCCGAGCTGCGCGGTCAGGCGGACGCCGCCGATGCCCCGACCGCGGGCGCCGAGCTGATCGGCACGGTCACCGGCGTCACGGACAGCGATGTATTCCTGCAATTCGGGGTCAAGTCGCAGGGCATGATGCCTCGCGCCCAGTTCGGCAAGAAAGAGGTCATCGAAGTCGGACGTCGCGTGGACGTAGTGGTCGATCGATTCGATGCCGAGTCCGGACTTTGGCTTGTGAGCCGCAAGGGCGCGGCCCAGCGGGCCACGTGGACGACCCTCACCGTCGGCATGCTGGTCGAAGGTCGCGTGACCGGACTCATCAAGGGCGGCCTGGAAGTCGACCTCAAGGGAATCCGGGCGTTCATGCCCGTTTCGCAAGTCGACATCGCCCAGATGAAAGACATTTCGCTTCTGCTCAGCCAGAACGTGAAATGCGAGGTCATCGAGCTCGATCGCCGAACGAAGAGCGTGATCGTCAGCCGGCGGAAAGTGCTGGAAAAGGAGCTTGCCGCTTCGCGCGAGCAGCTCAAGGCCGAGCTTGCCGAAGGGCAGGTGCGCTCCGGTGTGGTCCGCGGCATCACCGATTTCGGGGCCTTCGTGGACCTCGGCGGCGTCGATGGACTCGTCCACATCAGCGACATCAGTTGGGGCCAGGTAGCCAAAGTCGGCGACGTACTCAAGCCCGGCCAGCGCGTCGAGGTGATGATCCTCAAGCTCGATCCGAAGAAAAGCCGCATCTCCCTGGGCCTCAAGCAGATTCAGCCTGACCCCTGGAGCGAGGCGCCGGCTAAGTACCCCGTGGGCACGAAGCTCAAGGTCCGCGTGGTGCGCCTGGCGGACTTTGGGGCCTTCGCGGAGCTGGAGCCGGGCGTCGACGGGCTCATTCCCATCAGCGAGATGAGCTGGTCCCGGACCAAGAAGACGACGGACGCCGTGCAGGCCGGGAGCGTCGTCGAGTGCATGGTGATCCGCGTGGAGCCCGACAAGCGGCGCATCGCCCTTAGCATGAAGCAGGCCCAAGCTGACCCCTGGGCGGGCGTATTCGAGAGTTTCGCGGTCCACTCCATCGTCAAGGGCAAGGTGATGCGACTTGCCGACTTCGGCGCGTTCGTCGAAATCGCCCCCGGTGTGGAGGGGTTGGTTCACATTTCCGAGCTTTCGGACAAGCGGGTGAAGACCTGTAGCGACGTGGTGCAACCCGGGCAGGAAGTTGAAGCCCGCATCCTGGGGGTGGATCGTGAGAACCGGCGGATCTCCCTGTCCATCAAGGCCGCCCAGGCGCCCTCAGCTTCCGAGGTCGAGGCCGCCGTCGCCGCGCACCAGGCGGCCGCAGCCAAGCCCGAGAGGAAGCGCAAGAAACCCCTCCGCGGCGGTTTGTCCAGCCATTTCGAGTGGTAAGACGCCCGGCCGACCCCAGCCCTGGGATCGATCGTGACATTCGCGCCCATCCCACTGTCACGGTGCATCAACCGGCGCACGCGCGGGACACTCGCCGGCGCCGCGCGTGGGAGCGCTTGAGGATCAAAGTGCGATCTAGTGTTCTTTGCCTTGGTATTCGCGGGTGTCGGTCTTGATGCGGATCTTATCGCCGGTCTTGATGAAGAGCGGCACGTGGACGACGAGGCCGCTGGCCAGCTTGGCTTCCTTGTAAACGGTGCTCCCCCCGCCGCCGTGCTCGCCGGGCGCCGTGTCGGCCACGGCCAGGGCGATCACCGGCGGCAACTGCAAGGCCACCGGCTGACCATCGACCGCCAGCACACGATAGGTCTCCCCATCGACGAGGTAGCTGCCGTCCTTGCCGAGCATGTCCTCCGGCAAGGTGTATTGCTCGAAGGACTCGTTGTCCATGAACACCCGGTCTTTGCCGGCGGCATAGAGGAATTGCATGCTGCGAACTTCGGCGGGGACTTCATCGAGCTTGCCGAGCTCGCCAAGCGTGCGATCGCCCGTGTGGCCGCTTTTGATCTCGCGGAGCTTGACGTGAACTGTGGGACGCTGCTTGCCTGATTGGGCGACGTTGAAATCCAGGATCGTGTAGAGGTGTCCCGCGTGTCGAATGACCATGCCGCGACGGAGATCGTGAGTGGTGGACATCGTCCTTCTCCGAACGGAATGAACGTACGTGGGAAATTGTACCCTCAGGGACGGAGCGGTGCAAATGGCGGGGCGCTGGGAAGGGCTCTTACTTGGCGAGCAGGCGGCTGAAAAGGCCCTTGCGCTCTTCTTTTTGGTCGACCGGCGGAGCAGACGAGCCAGAGATGATCTTGCGGGCGACCTTGCGAATCGCGGCCCGAACCGGGTTGTTGCGGTCCAACGAGGCGATCGGCGTCCCGAAGTCGATCGAACGGGCGACGAATTGGTAGTCGTTGGGCACCGTGGCGAAGACCGGCTTCTTCATCGTCTCCTCGACGTTCTGCTCGGTGAGCCGGCCGGACCGTCCGTCGCTGCGGTTGATGATGATCTCCACCCGGTCCTCGGGCACTCCCATTTGCCGAAGCGTATCCATCAACCGCTTGGCATTGCGAAGACTGGGCACCAGGAGTTGACAGACGATAAGGATCAGATCGGCCTGACTCATCGCCGCCGTTGTCCGAGCATCGAAGTATCCCGGAACGTCGATCACCACGTTCTCGTACACGGCGGTCAGAAGTTCGAGCACGCGGTGAAGGGTGTCCGGGCTGATGGCCTCGCATTGGTCGATCGTCTCCGGACGGGCGAGCAGCGCGACCTTGCACGGCAGGGTCGTCACGGTGGTGGACAAGATCGAACGATCAAGCTCGGCGCCGGACTCGGCCAGATCGTGAATGGTGTAGCGCGGCTCGCAATCGAAGTTGAGGGCTACGTCGCCGAACTGCAAGTCCAGATCGACCAGGGCGCATTCGCGATCGACCAGATTGCCGATCTCCAGCGCCAGGTTACAGGCGAGCGACGTGGCCCCGGCGCCACCGCTGGAACTGATAACACAGATGCAGCGGCTCTTGGTGTTGGCGAGCAGCCGCCGGCTCGCTACACGGGCCACAGCGTTGGCCAAGTCCTTGTGATCGATCGGCTCGCAGACAAACTGATCGCAGCCCGCTCGCATGGGCGCCAAGATCGCGTCGGGGCCTGTCTTGTGGCTGACCGCGATCATGGCGAGCTCGGGGTATTTCGTGGAAACGTGATCGATGACCTCCACGACGGGATCCGGATGAGGATCGAGGTGGAAGAAGATCACATTGACCGTGGCGCGTTGAAGCAGCTCCGCGAGCTCGGCGGGGGTACCGACTTCAGCCACGATGCGTATGAAGTTGAGCGAAGCGATGTGGCCTCGAAGCGTTGTCGAGGACTCGGGCTCGGCATTGTAGAGGCAAACGTGCAGTAGGTTGCTCATGCGTTGATCCGTCGACTTCCTCTGCCGGCTCTTTGCCTCGGTCCCCCACGCGACGCCTTCGCGCAACGGGGATACGCGGCTCTCCTACTATCGGTGCGATGGGGAAGCGATTCTCGTTTGCTAACCCCCGGGCTCTGTTTCCGATAATCCTTTACGCGCTGTATCCAAAGGTAGTCTCTCGCGGGCCTGCCGCACCGCTGAGACGTTTGCAGGTGCGCTCCAGGGCGTTGAGGACCTCTTGATCGTGTTCGCGGGCGCTGCGCAGGGCCAGCATGGCCTTCTCCGCGGAGCACTTGAGTTCGCCGGTCTCGCCGAAGCTGACCGCGTCGAACGAACGAACCGCCCGGATGATGCGTGCGCCCAGGGGAACCTCTCCGGCCGTGGATTCGTCGTCCATCGCCAAGCTGTCGTGGGCGGCATCCTCCTGATTGAGCACCAGAGGGACGGCGCCGTGCAGGACGCCTCCCAGCGAATGAACCAGGTCGGCTCCGAGAAACGTGTGCTTATCCGCGCGGCGCGGGTTGGATTCGAGCGTATCGACCGCCTTGGAGAGCACCTTGGTAGTGATTTCCACGTTGCCCAAGTCGAACAACAGCGCCCCTACGCGAATGTCGTCGACCTGCTTGCGGGATAGCTTCAAGTCTTCGGCGACAAACTGGCAGAGCTCGGCGATGCGCATGGCGCGGGTCTTGATCTTGGGATTGCCGGACTGGAGGTACTTAGCGAGGACCTCGACAACTCCGACGTAGGCCTCGTGAAGCTCATCCACCTTGGCGGATCGTTCATCACAGAGCGTGCCGACCAGGATCGCGGTGAGTCCGAGAACAGCGGCCCAGACGGTGATGGCCAATCCCATCATCACCGGGTGCGTGTAGGCCGCGAACCCCGAGGAATCCAACGTGGTTGCCACGGTCACCGACAATGCGCAAAAAAGCGCCAGCACTCCGGCGGACGTGCGACCCAGGTAGTATCCGGACAAGACGATGGGCAGGAAAAACAGGTTCAACGCTACCAGCTTGTACCCCCCCATCTGGTAGACGAGGTAGGTCATGCCCAGCGTCACCACGATGAGCATGATCTCGAAAACGTTCCGCTCCTTGGCCACCTTCACGTTCATGGTCATGCACTCCTCGCGGGAACGGGGGCTGCGCCCACCGGGGACCTGTCAATTCCAAACTCCACGTCCGGTGCCGATGGCGGCGATGTCGCGGGATGCTGCTCCGATTCTGCATTCCCATACCGCAGAGCAATCTCGCGGAACTTGCCTTCGATGGTCAGCCACACGTCCACGATCTGCGCGTCGAATTGCGTGCCCGCCGCCTTGCGGATGATTTCGACGCACTCTTCGTGCTTGCGAGGCCCCTTGTACACGCGCCGCGACGACAAGGCGTCATACACGTCGGCAATGGCAACGATCCGCGCAGCCAGCGGAATCTCCTCACCCTTCAGCCCGTGCGGATAGCCCGTGCCGTCCCACCGCTCGTGGTGAGCGAAAGCGATCTCGCGGGCCATTTGCAGGAAGTTGGTGCTGCCCAAACGCTGTTCGATCTCGCGGAGGCACTCCCCGCCGATGACCGCGTGCTGCTGGATGCGTGTTCGCTCGTCGGCCGTCAACGGACCGGGTTTGAGGAGGATGCGATCCTCGATGCCCACCTTGCCAATGTCGTGAAGCGCCGAGCTGATTCCGATCAGGCGCACAAACGACGGCGTGACTTCCGCGGCGTACTTCGGCTGATGTCGCAACATCGAGGCGAGGGTCGTCGAATACACCGAGATTCGGTCCAGATGGTCGCCCGTCTCCGGGTCGCGGGAATCGGCGAGTTTGGCCAGCCCGAAGATGACCGCGTCGCGCGTGCGGAGGAGCTTTTGCCGCTGCTGCAACTGATCCGAGGCGGTGCGGGCGCGCTCGCGCTGCACTTCGTCGTGGAAGCGGGCCAGGGCCATGTACGTGGTGATGCCCAGGAGCACGGAGGTCCACAGCCAGGTGAGCGCGCCGATCCCCCCGAACGACGCCAAGGTCGCCGTGGTCGCGGCGTCCACGGCCTTTTGCGAACGATGGACCACGAGGTAGCACTCACCGCCGGGGATGGCCCGAGCCACGGCGAAGTGCCGCGCGTTGTCCACGGTGATGTAGCCGACCTGCCCGACATCGCCGGCTTCCCGTTCTCCAACAGGCGACCAGACGATCTGCGTGCCGCGCGTCTGTCCCTTTCCCTCGCGATTGGTAAGTGCTGCGATGACGAACCAGCGATTGTCGACCAGCATCGCTCCGCCCCCGGCGGGGGCGGTGGCCGTGAGGACGCGTTCGATTTTTGCGAACTCAGCTTGGTTGCCGGACTCGAGCGCCGCCGGAACATCGGTGAGGATCGGAGACACTCGCTGCGCGTCTTCCTGCAGCTCGGTCCACGCCTGGCGGGTCACGTCCTCCCGCGCCGCGGACTGCACGAAGCGGTGCTGCATCCACAGCCCCACACCCAGGCATGCGACCTGGGCGAGAACCACGACGATGACGTGCTTGGTACGCTGACTCACGAACGTCCGCTCCAAGGTAGACGGGCGATTCCGTCACCGAGACGGCAGGCGACGCGCAGGGCTATCGGACGTTGCCCTGTCGGCGCGCTAAGATCGCCAACAGGAATTCGGAAGGAATACTTGGAGACTTAACTTGCTGCCGACTCACTGCATGCGGGCACGCCCCGGGGGGGTGTGAATCGCTCACGCGGCGAGTATCGGACCGGGGAGGGCATGGGCCGGTTTATGTCGTTCCGCGCCATTCCCGCAGGCGGCGGATGACGGTCGCGGCGCGATCGCGAATGGCGCTGAAGTTGGACGCGGCGAGGTCGCTGGGCTCGAACAAGGAGCGGACGAAGCCGACTCCCGCACAGCCGGCTTGCAGGTACTCCAGGAAGTTCTCCGGCGTGATGCCCGCGGTGGGGAAGAGCCGCAGGTGCGGGAGAGGGGCGCGAACGGCGTCGATGAAGGACACGCCCCCTGCCGGAGCGGGAAAGACCTTCACGAAGTCCGCGCCCAGCCGATGGGCCGTTTCCATTTCCGTGGGCGTGAATGCGCCTGGAATCGTGGGCACGTCCAGCTTCGCGGCCTCGGTGAGGATGACCGGATCGCAGATCGGCGAGACGAGAAAGCGCGCCCCGGCTTCGACCGCCTGGCGGGCCTGCGGCAGGGTGAGCACCGTGCCCGCTCCGACGAGCAATCCCTCGCGGCGCGAGAAATCCTGAATCAACTCGATGGCGCCCGGGGTGGTCAGGGTGAACTCGACCATGCGGAACCCACCGTCGACGGCCGCCTGGATGGCCGCAGCGGCAGTCCGCTGGTCATTCGTACGGATGATCGCGCTGACCCGCTCACGCTCGATCGCGGAAGCGATTTGCCGCCGGCCGGTGATTGGCACGTTCACGCCCCACCGCCGCTAGGGCGCCTCGACGACGGTGAAATACGTGACGGCCGCGGCTTCCTTCTTGGTCTTTGCGTTCCGCAGGCCCGCGGCGAGGGCGTAGGTTCCCGGGGCGAGCGGGGCGATTTCACGAACGAGATCACCGGTGAGGCCGTTGCGGATCATGAAGTTGTCGCCGGGGTTCAGTAAGGAATAGTCCGTTCCCTGCGCGAAGGTCCCCGCCTTAGCGGCGATGCCATACATGAACTCGGTCCCTTCCGTGGAGTCCAGGGTGCGCAGCACGCACTTGAAATCGCGGGCGTCGCCCAGGAGCGGCTCGTACCCTTCGACGCGGAAGGTCGGCGACGCGCTCACCGGCTGCTCCACGACCCACTCGATCATGCGGCGGCCTTCTCGCTCCCGAAACTTGCCCGCCTTGCCGTCGATGGAAACCCAAGCGGCCGGCCGGTCGGCTTCTTCCAGGCTCGGCTCGCCGCGCCCCGCCAGAGTCGTGGGGTTGTTCTGCGCGGTGAAGCGCGCGCGGGTGAGCGCTGGCGTAGGCCGAAGCGACGATGTCTGAGGCGAAGAGGACTGACTCGCGCGGGGCGAGGGCGACCGCTCGGTCGTGGCGCATCCCGACAGACCCAAGAGGATAAGAGACAACGCTCGCAACGTTCGCATAGATTGTTCCTTCGTTGGCAACGGAATCACGTATTTCAACGGGGGAAGCTACGTGCCACGAGAATGTCTGTCAAGCGCACGCAGCCGAGGGCGACCGAGTCGGGGGTCGGACGTTGGGAGGATGCCAAGACGCCTGTGCCCGCGCAACTAGCGGCGCCGGGGGTCGAACCCGGGACCTTGGGGTTATGAATCCCACGCTCTAAACCAACTGAGCTACGCCGCTTCCCGAATAGCTAGTCAGAATAGCGAAGAGCCATGGAAAGGGAAAGCCGACGGCGTCCAGTGGCAAGGAGTGACGCTACACGCGAAGAGTGACCCAGCGGTCATCACCGACGAGAATTTGGTTGGGGGCGAAGCGGGCCTTATAGGACATTTTCTCGCTGTCGGCGATGAAAAAGCCGAGGTAGTAGTAGGACAGCCTTTCGCGCCGGCAGTGCTCCAGCTCCCAGACGATCGAGAACGTGCCCAGGCTTCGCCCTGCGAAATCGGGGTCGAAGAACATGTACACGCTGCTCAGCCCGTCGGGCACGCGGTCGGCGATGCTGACGCCGATCAGCCGCCCGCCGAGGCGGTAGGAGAACTCGCAACTGGGCAGCGGCGACTCGTAGAGGAACTCCCGGAAGGAGTCGAACGTGCGGGACATCGAACCATCGTGCTGGTGCTCGAGGTAGCGCAGGTACAGCGCGAACTTCTCCTCGTCGGGACAGAGCGAGTCGAGGCGGACGACCACGTCCTCGTTGCGTTTGGACACACGGCGCATGGAACGCGTGGGCGTGAACTGCTCGACGGGGACGCGCATCTGCCGGCACTCGCGGCACGCGCGGCAACGGGGACGGTAGATGACCCGGCCGCTGCGCCGGAAACCGCGGGCCAGCAGTTTCTGGTACATCGCGGGTGCAAGCTGATCGACCCAGTAGGCCTCACTGCGGGCGAGTCGGCCGGGCAGGTAGGGGCAGGGCTGCTCCGCGGAGACGTGGCGCAACGCGTCGTAATCCGCTTGCGCGGAGGAAATCAACTCCTCGCTGACCTGCGGGTCGACCATGGCGTTTGCCCCTCATTCTAGGACGCCTGCGCTCAGCCGGGCAACAAAAGTCCGGGCGAGACACGTTCCACGATCCAGACCAGCATGGGCGGTAAAAAAACGCCCGGCAACATGTTGGCGACCGCGATTTTCTTGAGATCGAGGATCATCAGCGCCGTGGCCAAGAGGATCACGCCGCCCACGGTGGTCATGAGTCCGATGGCGACCGGGTGCAGGGGTTCGGCGACGGCGTAGGCCAGGAGCGATAACCCTCCCTGGAATAGAAGGACGGTCAGGACACTGGCGAACACGCCCCAGCCCAGTGAAGAAGCCAAGGCCATGGAGCAGAACCCGTCCAGCAGCGACTTGATGTAGAGAAAGCTGGGGTTGGCGTGGGCCCCGTTTTCGAGGCACCCCAGCAAGGTAAGCGGGCCGACGCAGAAGATGACGCTGGCGGTGAGGAATCCCTCGGCAATTTGGTGGCCGTCTTGCTGCGAGAAGCGGCGATGAATCCATGCGCCGGCGGACTCGACGCGCTCGTGGAGGCGCAGGGCGGTGCCGACGATCGCGCCAAGGAGCAGCGAAGCGATCATGACCATGGCGAGTCGCGCTCCATAGGTCTTGCTCGCGTCGACCAGCGGTGCAAAACGCTCGACGATTTCGGCGAAGCGGAGCACGGCCGCGTCAATGCCCAGCGTGATGGTCACTAATCCGAGCGATTGCAGGACGATCGTGCGATAGCGCTCGGGGAGTGATGATGCAACGGAAATCCCCGCGAGGCTGCCCACCGCCACGGTGATGACGTTGACGATCGTGCCGCTGAAGATCGACCACATGCTGAGTAGTCTCGCGTGCAGTCGGCTCGTTGCCTAGCGGGTTGACTTTTTGGCCCGAAGGTGGAACATCCGAGCCTCAATGTGTCATCGGGCACCGGGTCAGAGCACCGGGCGCGAGCCCGGTGACCCGGGTCCCCTGCGCGGAATGTCCGCGGGCTTGCGCCCGCGGCTCTGATTGACGATGGAAGCCCTTGACAAGGTGTACAACCCCAAGGCCGTCGAGCCGGAGGTGTATGCGCAGTGGGAGCAAGCGGGGGCGTTTCGCTCCTTGCCGGATGGGCGCGGGCACGCGCAGACCTTCACCATCGTCATGCCGCCGCCCAATGTGACGGGCGCCCTGCACCTTGGCCACGCGCTCAACAACACCTTGCAAGATATTCTCACTCGCTATCACCGCATGCGCGGCTTCAACACGCTTTGGCAGCCAGGAACGGATCACGCGGGCATCGCCACGCAGGCCGTGGTCGAGCGGCGGATTCGCGAAACGGAGGGGAAGAGTCGCCAGGACCTGGGGCGCGAGGAGCTTGTTCGCCGTATCTGGCAGTGGAAGGACGAGTACGAGCGCCGGATCATCGGCCAGTTGAAGCTCATGGGCTGCTCCGCGGACTGGGAGCGGAACCGCTTCACGTTCGATGAAGGCATGTCCAAGGCGGTGCGGCACATGTTCTTCAAGCTCTTCAAGGACGGGCTGATCTTCCGCGGCAAGCGGCTGGTCAACTGGGATACGCAGCTCCAGACGGCCGTGTCCGACGACGAGGTGTACTACGAGACGGTGAAAGGGCACTTTTGGCATCTTAGATACCCGGTGATTCCGGAACTGAGCCGCGACCGTAAGGGAGCGGATGGGCGGGACAAAAGGGATAGAGGGATAGAGGGATCGAGGGATCAAGGGTCCGGCGAGCCTGAGTTTGTAATCATCGCGACGACGCGGCCGGAGACGATGCTGGGCGACACGGCCGTGGCGGTGCACCCTGATCCGGAAGCCTTCCTGAATGCCGAGGAGGCCAAGCTGCGCGAAAGTCTGGCGACGGCTGCCGGCAAGGACCGCGCGGAGATCGAAGCCAAGCTCGCCGCGATCGCCGAGCGGCGGCAGACTCACCTGCCGCAGCTCGTCAAGTTGCGCGACATGGCCCTCGAGGGACGCAAGCTGAGGCTGCCGCTCGTGGAGCGAGAAATCCCGCTTATCGCGGACGAATGGGCCAATCCCATGCTGGGCAGCGGCTGCGTGAAGATCACTCCCGCGCACGATCCCAACGACTACAACGTCGGCCTGCGGCACACGCTGCCCATGATCAACGTGCTCACCCCCGACGGCAAAGTCGCCCGCATCATGGAAGCCGATGGCAGTGTGAATGCGCACAGCGCGAACTACGAGGGCCTCGCGTTTTCCACCGACGGCCGGGGCAAAGTCGTGGCCGACCTCGAAGCCCGCGGACTGATCGAAGCCACCGAGGACCGCGACATCGAACTCGGCCACAGCGACCGCAGCAAGCTGCCCATTGAGCCGTATTTGTCGGATCAGTGGTTTGTGAAAACGGCTGAGCCGCAGGCTTCAGCCTGCGCGATCCACCCGGCTACGGGCGAGGTGGAGACTTCAGCTTCAGGCCGCGCGATGGGGCGTTCCCCTGACCTATCTGAAGGCGCCACTCTGCTGACGTGGACGACCTACGGCACATGGCTTCCGGGCAACGAGCGTGGCTCGGTCTCACGTGCGCCGCGCGAGACCGGTAGGCAGGAACTACGGAATCTGCCCGGCGAACCATACGACGGTGATGATTCTTCCCGTGAGACCAACGCTGCGGAACGCCTTGAAGGCGAACCCGTGTACCTGAACTCCTCGCACGCCAGCGTTATGCTCAAGACCTTCGCCGATGTTTGTGTGAGGCACGGAATCGAGCCGCTCGCGTTCGCCATCATGCGAAATCACGTGCATGTGCTATGTCAAGGCGAACAGCATGGCCGTGAACTGCTGCAGCTATTCAAAGGCAATGCATCGCGGTCACTGGGCCTGCAATTCATACTACGCGATTCGCCGCGATGGTGGACAAAGAGCGGATCGCGGCGTCGCATCAGGGGCGGCGCCGATCTCACCGCGGCAATCGATTACGTCCAACAACAGGAATCCCCTCTTTCTTTGTGGTCATTCGATATGGACACGGGACCGGCCGCCGCGATGTTCGCCGCGGCTTGGGCAGAGGCCAAGGTTTGCGCAGCTGAGGACGTGAAGTTCGGTGGCATCGCGCAGGCTGAAGCCTGCGGCTCGGTTGGTCTCGCCCAAGCGGCGATGGATGCCGTTGCTGATAAGCACATTCAAGTCTTTCCTTCCCGCTACGCCAAGACATACCTCGACTGGCTCGGTGAAAAACGCGACTGGTGCATTTCGCGCCAATTGTGGTGGGGGCATCGAATAACGGTCTGGAGCTACGCTCCATTCGTTCAATCCAACCAGGCCGACAGCCCAGGCGCAGCGATAGCGGGTGCGCGCGAGCGGTTTGGATCGCTTTACCCCCAAATCGAAAAGTGGCAGCGAGAAGGTCGAATTGTTTTTTGTTTTGCCGAGGGCGCAGAGGAGGCGTTCCCTGAATCGATCAATATGCGGCGCGGGTGTGCTCCTCAGTTTGTCTGTGTGCAAGATAGTGACGACGAGATCATCAACGCCCTGCAGCGCTGCCGTTTCGAGCAGGACCCCGACGTGCTAGATACGTGGTTCTCGTCTGCGCTGTGGCCGTTCAGTACGCTGGGGTGGCCGGAGGAGACGCCGCACCTTAAGCAGTATTACCCCGGCTCGGTGCTGTGCACTTCGCGCGACATCATCACCAATTGGGTGGCGCGGATGGTGATGTTCGGGCTGTATGCCTTCGGCAAAGTGCCATTCGATCACGTCTACGTGCACCCCAAGATCCTCGACGGTCGCGGGGAGACGATGAGCAAATCCAAGGGCAACGGCGTCGACCCTGTGGACATCATCCAGACGCACGGGGCGGACGCTCTGCGCTATTCGATGGCCGACCTGACCACCGAGACGCAGGACATCCGCATGCCCGTGGACTACCTCTGCCCGCACTGCGGCAAGCTCACCGACCAGTCCATCGCCCTCAAGGCCGAGGAACAGGCCCGCAAGTCGCGCGGCGAGAGACTGGAACGCAAGTTGCAACCAGCGGACTGCACGAAGGTGAAGTGTAGTCATAAGGAGTGTGGCAAGGAATTCGCCACGCAGTGGGCCGACGCGGAGCTGAAAGAGAAGCTCGGCCTCGGCCGGGAGACCTCCGAGAAATTTGAGATCGGGCGCAACTTCTGCAACAAGCTCTGGAACGCGGCGCGGTTCGCATTCATGAATCTGCAAGCCGCGCCCTGCAACCGGCTGAATGCGTCTGAGCTCTTGCCTGAGGATCGATGGATTCTGGCACGGTTGTCTGAGACCGTGCGCGAGTACCATCGCTGCATCAAGGACTATCAATTCGCCGCGTCGGTCAAGGCGCTTAGGGAGTTCTTCTGGGACTCACTCTGCGATTGGTACTTGGAGCTGACCAAGCCGCGGCTGGCAGGGAACCAAGGGGGCGACGCTCCCGCCTTGGTCGCGTCGCCGGGATCAAGGGATCGAGGCACAGCTCAACAGGTGTTGGCGTTCTGCATGGACCAGTGTTTGCGATTGTGGCACCCCACCATTCCGTTCATCACCGAGCGGCTGTGGCATCAGCTCAACCAAATCGTTCCGAAACGCGGGCTGCCCGGGATCGTCGAGCTTTCCACCCAGGGTCTGCTCATTGCGGCGAAGTTTCCGCCGGTCGAGGGTTACGCCGCTCTCGACGACGAGGCGATCATGACTGTCTTTGGCGAGTTGCAGGACGCCACGCGCGGCGTGCGTGAATTGCGAACAAGCTGCACCGTGCCGCCGAAGGACAAGGTCTCGGTGACCGTGCTCGTGCCCGGGGAACACATCGAGTCCTTCCGCGCTCATTCGCACGTCGTGCGGCACATGGCGGGGATCGGCGAGCTCGGCATCGTGTCTCAGGGCAAACGCCCGCGCAACGCGGCCAGCTTGACCATGAGAGACCTGCGCGTCTTCGTTCATGAAGTGAGCGATGATGAGGCCGAGCGCGCCCGGACGAAAAAGACCGTTGAGACGATCGAGAAACAAATCGCGGGCAAGGAATCGAAGCTGGCGAACGGCCAATTCGTGGCCAACGCCGACCCCGCGATCGTAACGGCAGAGCGGGAGCGCTTAGCCGAACTTCTGGCGCAGCGCGATACGCTCCGCGCCCATCTTGCCGAGCTTAACGAGTAAAACCCCTGCCGATCATCAGCTATCGGACCTGCCCCATATTTGACCGGGTTGCCCGGCCAATACCGCGAATCCTACGATTGAGCGTTCGGGGTTATCGCTTGGAACGAAACCTGAGAGTCGGGCAATGGAGAACATCAGCTCGAACCATCCACTACGCCGGCTGTTCACCGGCTTGGTTGAGCAGGCGTTCTGCGCCGAGGTGGGCATGTGCGATCCGCGGCTCACCGACTACATGACCGACCTGCTGGTGAGCTTCACGCGCATCGATCGGTTGAACACCATCCGTGATGTCTCGGGTAAGGAGCTGAATCAGATCGCGGCCGTCCTGATGAGCGCGTCGCAGGAGCGACCCACCACACAACTGGATCGCGACCGCCTGGTGTACCGCAACATCGGGGATTTCACGCTGTTTTGGGCCGGGGTCTATCCTGAGCGCCTCCGGCTGTGCCGCCGCGACCCGGCCGACGTCATGGTCGACTACGTGGCCCACGGGAAGCGTTCTTACGCCATCGTGTCGCGCTTGGCCGACGAGGACGACGCCCCGCCCTCATCCCTTTTTCGGCATCTCAGCGAGGACTTCGAGTTCTGCCTTCACGGACTGGGCTTGGTGCGTCGCGGCTGGGAAGAGACGCTGTCCTCAGGCCGGGACAGCGGGGAAATCCTATATTGAGCCGGACGTTCCGCGCAGAACCCCTTACCTTGACGCTGTTTCCCCGGTGAATAAACTACGTGACTTGCCATTCCCCGATAGCTCAATGGTAGAGCGAGCGGCTGTTAACCGCTAGGTTCTAGGTTCGAATCCTAGTCGGGGAGGTCGGCGATCCCGAACGGGCTCGCCTAGGCAGTGGTTAACGCGTTCTGCTCGAACCCTTTCGAATCCCTCGAAGCCTTGGATCCTCTCTGTTTTCCCACGGGGCTGTCGGCACCCCCGGAACCGCCGCACGGTCGCTCCGGAGACCGCCTTCCTCTCCGTTCGGCCGACCCCTTCGCATTCCGTGGTTAACTCGATGGTCCTAACGCGATCGTTGGTATCAGCGGGAGCGATCGAAAGCGACGCCCCGCGAACTCGAAGCCTGATTCGAGAACACGAACAACGATCTCCTGGCCTTGATAACGGCGACTGAGAATATCCCCAGGCTTCGGGAGCCGGAGGTCACGTCCGCGCTGGCGTTTGAGTGGGGCCGTTGTCTTGCAACCGCCACTGCGCGCCCCGGCGAGCAGCTTGCCGAGCGGATCGAGGGACTCCATCAGCTTGCCGAGCTTGGTCTGAGCCTCGTCCGAAAGGGCTTCGAACGGCGCTCGAAGGCGGCCGGTTTGATTGCTATACGACTCCACGACTCTATAGGGGTCGAACACCCCCGAAGACCAAGACGGAATCCCACGAACGAGGCCTCACCCGCCATTTCGTAACGCTTTCGCCTCGGAATCCAGTGTTGCCGGAAAACAGCGCGGGCATTCGTCGGATGCCCGCGAATCCGGCCGCCGCTTGCCCGAGCTTCGTCCGGACCGGTTCGCGCGTCGCCCGCATCGACGGCGGGGAGCCTTCAAACGGAAGCGTGACCCAACACATCGATCTGGTGCCCGGCTGGAACTTCATCAGCTTCCAGGTCGATCCCGGCGTAACCGACCCGGCCGACGTGTTGTCAGGCATCGACGGATCTCACGTGGCCGTCTATGGCTTCAATGGAACAGATTACGATTACTTCCGTCCCCAGGCTTCAGGCAACACGCTGACGGAGTTACTTCCCAATGTCGGCTACTGGCTTCACATGGCTGCGCAGGCGCAGCTTACCGTCGCTGGACCCATCAGCCCCACCACCGACCAGATCGCGTCCAACACTCCCGCGCCTACGGGTTTGCCCGGCTTGACCAGCCAGGGCCTCGACCAAGTTGTCACGGCGTACCCGGCCATTCAAACGATCTGGGCCTATTCACCAAGCGACGACACGTGGACCAGCCACTCCCGCGATGGGCCGGCGTTTCTCACCGAATTTACGCAGACGAATCCCGGTCATGGCTACTGGATCGTCGCGGATTCCGCGCTCACGCTTGCAACTCCCGTCTCGGGCTCTCTGACTTACTATCATCCCGACCACCTCGGCTCGACGAACATCGTCACCGACGCCGCGGGGCAGCTCCTTCACGAGTCCTGCAGCTACCCGTTCGGCTATCCGCGCCACAGTCAAGATACTGAGAGCTTCGACCCTTTGTATGGATTCATAGACAAAGAGCGAGACACAGACACCGGACTTCACTATTGCGAGGCTCGCAATCTTACGAGAACCGGTTTCATAACCCTATGACTGAAGGTGTTTTTGAGGAATTTGCGCCCTGCTTGAATCCTTGTTCTACTGGCTGTCGAATGGAGGTGTTCGATGGCCAGGAAGGTCGAGTTGATCACGGAAGCGCAGTGGGCGTTGATCGCGCCGCTGTTGCCGGAACCGAAAGCGTCGGCGCGAGGTGGTCGCAAGCCGATCGGCAATCGTCCTTGCTTCGAAGGGATCTTGTGGGTGCTGCGCAGCGGGGCGCGGTGGAAGGATCTGCCGGAGCGGTACCCCTCACCGAGCACGTGCTGGCGTCGCCTGCGGGACTGGGAAGAGCAAGGCGTGTGGCTGGCGGCGTGGCGGAAGTTGCTGGGCCGGCTGGATGAGCAGCAGCATCTGGATTGGGAGGAGTGTTTTACCGACGCGAGCTTTTCGCCCGCGAAAAAAGGGACGAATGTGTCGGAAAAACCAAGCGGGGAAAGGGTACGAAGTGGTTGGTGGTGGCAGACGGCGCGGGTGTACCTTTGGGAGTGTCCCTGGCGTCTGCGTCGCCCGCGGAGATCACCCTCGTCGAAGAGGCGTTGAAGACGGTGCGTGTGCCTCGACCGGGCGGAGGAGCGCCGCGGCGGCGATTCCCCCGACTGATCGCGGACAAGGCCTACGACGCCGATTGGCTGCGCATGGTCCTACGGATTCAGGGTACGGAGTTGATCTGTCCACACCGAAAGGGGCGAACTCGCGAACCCATCCAGGACGGCCGAAAGCTGCGACGGTACAAGCGGCGATGGATCGTGGAGCGCACCATCGGCTGGCTCGGGAACTTCCGCCGCCTGCTGATTCGATGGGAAAGGCACCTTCATATGTACCGAGCCTTCATGAATGTCGCCTGCCTTCTCATCACTGCGAGACAGTTATGAAACCGGTTCTAGTAGTATCGCGCGCTTTATTACGACTGATCCGTTGAGGCAATCAGCACTATGGGATCCACAACGATTACATGTGTATGCTTACGCGCGTAACAATCCACTGACATTTGTGGACAGTAGTGGGCTTTCTCCATCGAATCCTTGGGGATTGTCGGCAGGCTTGGGATACGCCCGCAGCGATGCCGTATGGGTGACGAATGCCGAAGTCAATGGCCTAGCGCATTCCCTAAGTAGCTCCAAGGGTTATGGTATCTACTACTATGAAACTGAAGCGTGGGGGCTGACTCTGCCTTTGCCAGGCGGCTCTCGCGGACTAGAGGCGACGTTTTCGCTTAGTCCGTCTGTTAGAGATTGGGAGGGAGTTAGCTGGCAAGGATCAGGCGACGTAGGAACAGCGTTGGTTGGCCCCCAGGTAACGCCTGGTGTGAGCGTCCCATATGATATAAGCTCCGCATCGCTGACGAATACTCAGTTAAGCGCCGGGGTTGGACTTGGGGTTGGGAAAGATGTACCTATCGGTCCCGTCGGAGTTTCAGGCACGGTTGTCAGGAGCAAAACCACAGTCTATCCGCTTTTTGAACTCTCGCCGTCGTTGGATGTTTCACTGGGCGGAGTGGACATTGGCAAAGAGATGAGTAGCGGCTGGCAGAGGATTGACAGCGCTTATGAGCAGGCAATTCACGGTATGGCTCAGCAGGTGACGGATACGGTCCTTGAGCTTCAGAAGACGAAGCCGCCAACCTATGCAAAGCCTCCCGCGCCGATACTTGGTCCTGAGGGACAGGCGAAGTATGACTCTTATATCTATGAGACCCAGGTCCGACCGCAACTTGAGGCATTACCGGGTGGCTAGTGTAGTGTCTCGCAATTGTGTAACCGTATGTTTGTCGCCCTTACGCAGCGTCGTCGGCGTCCGTGCGTCCGCGCGGGCTGAAGCCCCGCGGCTCGTTACGGCTAGAAATCAATGAGA
>Ga0187893_10003068_pt1 | contig 34887 bp, 33 predicted proteins | sample MA1701074metaG_FD_139574 | JGI IMG/M metagenome (GOLD analysis project Ga0187893, IMG submission 139574) | White microbial mat communities from a basaltic lava cave in the Kipuka Kanohina Cave System on the Island of Hawaii, USA - MA170107-4 metaG ...
CTCGAGCAGGGAGAACTCTCGCTCGAGGAGTCCTTGCGCCAGTTCGAGCGCGGAGTCGTGCTGACCCGAAGCTGCCAGAAGGCGCTTCGCCAGGCGGAACAGAAAATACGGGTGCTCGCGAAGAGTGGCGACGGCGATCTCGTCGAACAGGATCTCGACGAGCCGGACGAGGACTGACCGGACTCCGATGGTGGCCCTGGCCCAAGCCGGCGACTGGCAGCCGGTCTTCCGTGAGCGCGTCGAGGCGGTACTCCGGAGGATCCTGCCGCCGGACGACCGGGAGCCCGCGCGCCTGCACCGGGCGATGCGCTATGCCGCGCTTGGCGAAGGCAAACGCATCCGTCCGATCCTCGTCTATGCGGCAGGCGCCGCGACAGGCGTCGATCCGGATGTACTCGACGCGCCGGCCGCGGCCGTCGAGCTGATCCATGCCTATTCGCTCGTGCACGACGATCTCCCGGCGATGGACGACGACGACCTGCGGCGCGGCAGGCCGACGACGCATCGCGCCTTCGACGAGGCGATCGCCATCCTCGCGGGCGACGCGCTGCAGGTGCTCGCATTCGAGTTGCTTGCGAACGAACCGATGCCCGGCGTCGGCGATACCGCCCGCATGGAGATGATCCGGCTGCTCGCGCGCGCGAGCGGCACGCAGGGCATGGCCGGCGGGCAGGCAATGGACCTCGCCGCCACGGGCCTCCGGCTCGAACCGCGCCAGATCGAGGACATGCACGAGCGAAAGACGGGTGCGCTGATCCGCGCCTCCGTGCTGATCGCTTGCGCCGCGAACCCGGCGCTCGCAGCGGACAGGCGCGACGCGCTCGACCGCTACGGCCGCGCCGTCGGCCTCTCGTTCCAGATCGTCGACGACCTGCTTGACGTGCTCGGCGATCCCGCCGCAACCGGCAAGGTGTCGGGATCGGATGCGCTCCGCGGCAAGCCGACCTATCCCGCGATCGCGGGCGTCGCCGCAGCGCGCTTGCGCGCGGCCGAGCTCGCGGAGGACGGAATCGCCGCGCTGGCCGGATTCGGGCCGGAGGCCTCGCGGTTGCGCGAATTTGCGGGCGACCTCGTCAGGCGCGGTCATTGAGCCGAAGTCGCATGCGGCGTATGCCCCAAGTCGTCGCTCCAGTAGACTCTGCCCATGGGTGACGAAAGGCCGGACGGCTTGCTCGCCACGATCGAAACGCCGGCCGATCTCAGGGCCCTCAAGCGCGGCGATCTCGCCGCATTGTCGGAAGAGCTCCGCCAGTACCTCATCCAGACCGTCGGGCAAATGGGCGGGCATCTCGCCGCCGGTCTCGGCTCCGTCGAGCTCGCCGTCGCGCTTCATTACGTGTTCGACACGCCCTACGACCGGCTCATATGGGACGTCGGGCACCAGGCGTATCCGCACAAGGTCCTGACCGGACGCCGGCGCCGCCTCGGCAGCATCAAGCAACGCGGGGGCCTCGCGCCGTTTCCCGCGCGCGCCGAGAGCGTCTACGACAGCTTCGGCGTCGGGCATTCGAGCACCTCGATCAGTGCGGCGCTCGGCATGGCGGTCGCGAACCAGCTGACCGGCAGCGATCGGCGCGTCGTCGCAGTCATCGGCGACGGCGCGATGAGCGCCGGCCTTGCCTGGGAAGCGCTAAACCACGCCGGGAGCCTCGACATCGACCTGCTCGTCGTCCTCAACGACAACGACATGTCGATCTCGCAGAACGTGGGGGCACTGTCGAACTACTTTGCGCGCCTTCTCTCCGGCCGCATGTATGCGCACCTGCGCGCCGGCGGCAAGAAAGTCCTGCATTCGATGCCATCGGCCTGGGAACTCGCGCGCCGGTCCGAGGTGCACGCCAAGGGCATGGTGCTGCCCGGCACGATGTTCGAGGAATTGGGATTCAACTACATCGGCCCGATCGACGGACATGACGTCGGCGCGCTCGTCACCACCCTTGGCAACATGCGCACGCTCCCGGGCCCGCAGTTCCTGCACGTCGTCACGCAGAAAGGCAAGGGCTATGCCCCTGCCGAGGCCGATCCGATCAAGTGGCACGGCCCGGGACCCTACGACCCGGCGAGCGGCACGCTCTTCAAGGAGAAGGCTTCGGGCCCGAGCTATTCGCAGGTCTTCGGCGAATGGCTTTGCGACATCGCCGAGATGGACGCGCGCTTCGTCGGCATCACGCCGGCCATGCGCGAAGGATCAGGGCTGGTCGAATTCGAGAAACGCTTCCCGGAGCGTTACTTCGACGTCGCAATCGCGGAACAGCACGCCGTGACGCTCGCTGCCGGCCTTGCCTGCGACGGCTTGCGGCCCGTGGTCGCTATCTATTCCACCTTCCTCCAGCGGGCTTATGACCAGCTGATCCACGACGTCGCACTGCAACGGCTGCCGGTCGTCTTCGCGATCGACCGCGCCGGCCTCGTCGGCGGCGACGGCGCGACTCACCAGGGCGTGTTCGACCTCACTTACCTCCGCTGCGTGCCGAACCTGGTGGTCATGGCGCCGGCGGACGAAAACGAGTGCCGCCAGATGCTCTACACCGCGGCACTCCTGGACCAGCCGGCAGCAGTCCGCTATCCGCGCGGCCGCGGGCCTGGCGTTGCCGTCGCGCGTACGATGCAGGCGCTGCCGATCGGACGCGGCGAAGTTCGCCGAAGCGGCGCGAGCGGGCTCGCCCTGTTCGGCTTCGGAACGATGGTCGATCCGGTGGCGCCCACCGCCGAAGCGCTCGATGCGACGCTCGTCAACATGAGATTCGTGAAGCCGCTGGACGAGGAGCTCGTCGCGTCGATCGCCGCGTCCCACCGCGCGATCGTCACGCTCGAGGAGAATGTGATCGCAGGCGGCGCCGGCTCCGCCGTGCTCGAGGTTCTCCAGCGCATCGGAAGCAGCGTGCCCGTGCTCCAGATCGGAGTGCCGGACGGATTCGTCGAGCACGGCTCGCGCGACGACAACCTGGCGGCCGCCGGACTCGACGGCACGGCGATTCGCGCGACGATCGAGCGATTCTGGCGCAGCCAGGGAATCGCGCGCGCCGTGCCTGCCGGTTAATCAGGACCAATATGGTATGATTTGCACATGAATGCGAAATCTTCGGAGTTGACCGTCACTCCGATCATCGACGACGTGCAGGGACGCCCGGACACGCGGCGGATCCCGATCGACCGTGTCGGCATCAAGGACATCTACCATCCCGTTCGCGTGAAGGACCGCTCCGGCGGCGAGCAGCACACGATCGCGAACTTCAACATGTACGTGCACCTGCCCCACAATTTCAAGGGCACGCACATGTCGCGCTTCGTCGAAATACTGAACCAGCACGAGCGCGAGATCTCGGTCGAGTCCTTCAACCGGATGCTGTCAGAGATGACGACGAGGCTCAGCTCCGAGGCGGGTCATCTCGAGATGACCTTTCCCTACTTCGTCATGAAGAAGGCGCCGGTCACCGGCGTGCAGAGCCTCCTCGACTATCGCGCGACGCTCGCCGCGGAATTGAAGGCCGGGCAAATCGAGACCTGGCTGAAGGTCCTCGTGCCCGTGACGAGCCTTTGCCCCTGCTCCAAGCAGATCTCGGACTACGGCGCGCACAACCAGCGCTCGCACCTGACGATCTCCGCGAAGATCGCCGAGCACGTCTGGATCGAAGAGTTGATCGATATCGCCGAGGACGAAGGAAGCTCCGAGCTCTTCGGCATCCTCAAGCGTCCCGACGAAAAGTTCGTAACGGAGCGCGCTTACGACAATCCGAAGTTCGTCGAGGACATCGTCCGCGACATTGCGACGCGGCTCAACTCGGACGAACGGATCCGCGCGTACGTCATCGAGGCCGAGAACTTCGAGTCGATCCACAACCATTCCGCGTACGCGCGCATCGAGCGCGACAAGGACGGCGAGGCACGTTGACGGCTGAGCCGGCCGCCGGGCCGGGCTCCTTGCTCGCTCAGTCGATCTTTATTCGCTCGCCAAGGAGCCCGGCCCGGCGGCCGGCTCAGTTGGCGACGCGGGATTCGCCGTTCTGGAGGCGGGAGATCAGGGCCTTCAGGAAGACCTTGTTGAAGCGGAGCTGGCAGGCTGAGGAGGCCTGCTCGAGGAGCGTGGAGCTGACGCGAAGGATGGTGACGTCGTCGCCCGCGACGACTGCGGCCTGTCGCTTCGCGCCGCGCAGGTAGCCCGTCTCGCCGAAGCAGTCGCCCGCTTCGAGGCGGCCGACCATTTTCCCGTCCCGCTCGACCGAGCAGCTGCCGGTAACGATGACGTAGAAGCGGTCGTCGATGCCGCCGGCGCGCACGATCTCATCGCCTCGCGCATGCGCCTGCCAGGTGCCTGCGCGCAGCACCTCCCAGATCTCGCTGGACGAGAAGTCGTGGAAGAACTTGAGGCGCCGCAGCAGGTTGAAGTGCTCCTGGCGGTCGCCGCGGTCGGTTTCCTTGCGCTGCGCGGCATGAACGCGAGCGATCGCGTTTGCGAACTCCGCGCCGTTCGGGTAGCGCTTGTCCGGCTCCTTGTGCATCGCCATCGCGACGACGTTCTCGAGCTCGGCCGGCAGTTCGGAGCGCAGCGACAGCATCGGCGCGGGCGTCGCGTAGACGATCGCGTGCAGGAGCTTCGCGAGCGCGCCCGCGCGAAACGGCCGGTGGCCCGTCAGCAGCTCGTACATGACCGCGCCGAGCGAATAGATGTCGGAGTGGTTCGTCAGGTCGAGGGACTGGACCTGCTCGGGTGACATGTAGCTGGGACTGCCGGCGATTCCCTCGATGCGCGAGAAGTCCGCGTCATTGTGCAGCGCGATGCCGAAGTCGATCAGCCTGAGGTCGCTGTCCGTCGTGAGCATCAGGTTGCTCGGCTTGATGTCGCGGTGGATCACGCCGCGTGAATGGGCGTAGTGCAGCGCCTTGGCGCACTTGAACATGAGCGTCAGCACGTCGCCGACCGGCAGCAGGTTGTCGGGGCGCGTATAGGCGGAGAGCGTGCGCGCGCCGTGGATGAATTCGGTGACGACGTAGAGGAAGTCGTTTTCCTCGCCGGCGTCGTAGATCGGCATGATGTTCGGGTGCTGCAGCATCCCGACCATGTGCGCCTCGGAGAGGAACATCTTGCGCGCGACCTTGGCCCGCGCCGGGTCGTCGTCCGCCGCGATCCGGTAGGCCTTGATCGCGACGTCGCGTCCGTAATAGGGGTCGTGCGAGAGGTAGACGGTGCCGGTCGAGCCGCGCCCGACCTCGCGGATCACCTCGTACTTGCCGATGCGCTCGCCGATGCCGGCCGCGCCCTCGGTGGGCCGTCGAATCGTCGGCACGGTTGCGGTTGCGATGGCCGGCTCCTCATGGGCAGGTCCGGCGGCAGGAGTCACCGGACAGCGTGTGAGGATATTTCGTCAAAACCGGCGGAACCGTGAACCGTATCGCGCTTCACCCGGGGCCCGGACGTGCCCCTGCGAAGTGGTCGAAACCGTGACCGGCATCTCGCTCGGGCGGCGCGCCATCCACGAGCACGCCCTGCGCCTCCACGATCGTTCCGATGCGGCGCAATACGACTCCCGCGTCGAGCGCTGCGAGCCGCGGGCGGTTGGCGGGATCCGCGGTGAACAGCAGCTCGTAGTCGTCACCCCCGCCCAGCGCGTAGGCGAGTCGAGTCTCCGGCCCGACCACGGAACACAGGCCCGCCGACAGCGGCAGTTCACGGCTCTCGATGTCCGCCCCGACGCCGCTCGCGGCGCAGATCTTGGCGAGGTCGCCTGTCAGTCCGTCTGAAACGTCGATGCAGGCGGTCGCGATGCCGCGAAGAGCGATGCCGAGCGCGACACGGGCTTGCGGCAGCTGGAACCGGGACAGCAGCGCGTCGCGCGCCCGCCCCTGCGCCGGCAGGCGCCCCTGCATGATCGCGAGCCCGGCAGCGGCGTCGCCCGGCGTCCCGCTGACCCAGACGTCGTCGCCCGCGCGCGCGCCTTCCCGCAGGATCGCGCGTCCTGCGGGCACCGTGCCCGCAAGCGTCACGGTCACGGTCAGCGGCCCGCGCGTCGTGTCGCCGCCGACGAGGGCGATACCATGGCGGCGTGCAAGCGTGTCGAAGCCCGCCGAAAAGCCGGATAGCCAGTGCTCATCAACCGACGGCAGGGTCAATCCGAGCAATGCCCAGGCCGGGTCCGCGCCCATCGACGCGAGATCGCTGAGGTTCACCGCGAGCGCGCGGTGACCGACGAAACGAGCGTCGAATCCCTCGGGAAAGTGTCCGCCCTCGACGATCGTGTCGAGCGCGAAGACGAGCGTGCCGCTTGCAGGCGCGGCGATGAGCGCGCCATCGTCGCCGACGCCTCGCAGCACGTCCTCGCGCTGGGCGCCGCGCCGGGTGAAGTAACGCTCGATCAGCTCGAATTCGCCCGCTGGCATGGCGCCTCAGGCGACTTCGCCGCGCTCGGCGCGCCGGTGCGCGCGCGAGGCTCGATCGAGGACCGCATTGACGTAGCGATAGCTGTCGGTCGCGCCGAAGCGCTTCGCGAGCTCGATTCCCTCGTTGATCACCACGCGGTACGGAACCTCGAGCCGCGTCATCAGTTCCCAGAGCCCGAGCGACAGTATGGCGTGCTCCACCGGATCGAGCCGCTCCGGCTGGATGTCCGAATGAACGCGCAGCTCTTCGTCGATGCCGGCGAAGTCCGCGACAATCGCGGCGATTGCCTCGCGGAAATAATCGCGGTCGATGCGCGCGAACTCGGGAACCGCGGCATATTGCGAGATGAGCTCATCGGCCGGCTGGCGGCCGAGCTGCCACTGGTACAGCGCCTGCACCAGCAGCCTGCGCGCTGCGCCGCGCCGCTGGATCCGCCGCCGTTCTTCGGCGTCCATTATCTGGCGCCGAGTTTGCGCGCGAGGCTTGCGAGCTCGATCGCCGCCAGCGCGGCGTCGGCGCCCTTGTTGCCCTCGCGGCCGCCCGCGCGCTCCATCGCCTGCTCGTCGGTGTCAGTCGTCAGGACGCCGAATGCGACCGGCACGCCGGTCTCGCTCGCGACGCGCGCGAGGCCCGCGGCGCATTCGGCGGCGACGTAATCGAAATGTGGCGTCTCGCCGCGGATCACCGCTCCGAGTGCGACGACCGCGTCGAACTGGCGTGATTCGGCGATTCGGCGGACGACGGGCGGAAGATCGAATGCGCCGGGCACGCGGACGAGCTCGAGGCGGGCCGGATCAGCCCCGTGGGCAGCGAGCGCCTGCACGGCGCCCTGCACCAGCCGCTCGACGACGGTCTCGTTGAAGCGCGACGCGACGAGCGCGATGCGCAGATCGCCGACCCGCAGATCGCCCTCGACTATCCGAATCGCATTCACGCCGCGAGTATATCAGGCGCTTCCGCGCTCACTCCTCGTAGCCCGTGATCTCGAGCCCGAACGCGGCGATGCCGAGGAGCTGCCGCGGCGCAGAGAGCACGCGCATGCGTGTGACGCCGAGGTCGCGAAGGATCTGCGCGCCGATGCCGTAGGTGCGAAGGACCGCGCCGGCTGCCGCGGATTCCGCATCGTGATCCCCGAGCCCGGCATCCACGATGTCCGCGGCAGACTCTTCCGGCCGCAGCACGACGACGATGCCATGCGGCTCACGCGCGATGCGCTGGAGCGCCGCGCGAAGCGTCCAGCCGCCGTGCCCGCCGCGGATCCCGATCAGGTCGCGCGGCGTGTCGCGCAGGTGCACGCGCACGAGCGGCGGCCCGTCACCCGGCTCGCCTCGCACGAGCGCGACGTGCAGGCGCCGGTGCACTCGGTCCTCGTACCAGCGCATGCGAAACGCCCCGGATTCGGTCTCGACCACGCGGTCCGCCACGCATTCGATCGAGCTTTCCTTGCTGAGGCGATGGCGGATGAGGTCCGCGATCGTGCCGATCGCGAGCCCGTGCTCCTGCGCGAACCGCTCGAGTTCCGGCCTCCGCGCCATCGTCCCGTCTTCGCTCAGGATCTCGACGATCACCGCGGCCGGCTCGAAGCCCGCGAGACGCGCGAGGTCGCATCCCGCCTCGGTGTGCCCGGCGCGCGTCAGCACGCCGCCCGGCCGGGCCATCAGCGGAAACAGGTGGCCCGGCTGTCGCAGGTCCTCCGGCCGCGCACCGGGCGCGACTGCCGTGCGGACGGTGTGCGCGCGGTCTTTCGCCGAGATGCCGGTCGTCACGCCATGCGCCGCCTCGATGCTCACGGTGAAGTTCGTCCCGTGCCGGTCTTCAGCCTCGCGCACCATCAGCGGCAGCCTGAGCGCGCGGCACCGTTCCTCCGTGAGCGTGAGGCAGATCAGGCCGCGGCCGTGGCGCGCCATGAAATTGATGTCCTCCGGCCGCACGCAGGCCGCGGCCATGAGGAGGTCGCCCTCGTTTTCGCGATCCTCGTCGTCCATGACGACGACCATGTGCCCCGCGCGAAGCTCCGCGAGCAGCTCGTCGATCGTGTTCATCGAACGCCCCGCGCCTCGAGCAGCCGCTCCAGGTAGCGCGCGATGAGGTCGACTTCGAAATTGAGCGCCTGTCCCACCGCAAGCGTCCCGAGTGTCGTGGCCGAGCGAGTGTGCGGCACGAGGTCGACACCGAAGGCGGCGCCCGTGACGCGCCCGACCGTGAGGCTCACTCCGTCGAGCGCAATCGAGCCTTTCTCCGCGATGAAGCGCGCGAGGCCGGCGGGCGCCTCGATCGTCGCATGCAGCGAGCCGCCCTCCTCCCGGAAGTCGCGCACGCTCGCGACGCCGTCCACGTGTCCCGTCACCAGGTGGCCGCCCAGTGCTGCCGTCGCCGCGACCGCGGGTTCGAGGTTGACCTCGGCGCCCGGCGCCAGCCGCCCGAGCGTCGTGCGTGCGAGCGTCTCACCGGACAATTCGGACTCGAAGCTGCCGTCCCCGAGCGCTACGAGCGTGAGGCAGACGCCGGAGACGGCGACGCTGTCGCCGATCGCCCATCCGGCAGTCGCGAGCCCGCCGGTCACGATCGTGAACCGGCGCGCTCCCGCGCCGCCGCGGATCTCGGCCACGCGTCCCACCGACTTGACGATTCCCGTGAACACCTTCCTTCAACTCCTCGGCCGCAGGCGCAGCAGCAAGTCATCGCCGACATCCTGGCGCTCGACGATCGAGAACTCGAGCCGTTCCGCCATGGAAACCGGGGCTTCGATGTCCGCGAGCGGGCGTGCGCCGCGCCCGAGGAGCGTCGGAGCGATGTAGATCAGCAGTTCGTCGGCGAGTCCCGCCGAGAGCAGCGCTCCGGCGAGGCCAGCTCCGCATTCCACGAGCAGTTCGTTGACTTGCCGCGCGGCAAGGAGTGCGAGCGCCGCGCCGAGATCGACGCCGCCGGATGCGGATGCGACCGTCGCGATCTCGGCGCCCGCAGCCCGAAGCGCGTCGGCGCGCGCGGGAACTTCCTCGGTGCAGACGATGAGCGCCTGGCCGGGCGGCGCGAGGATCCGCGCCCTGGGCGGCGTGCGAAGCCTGGAGTCGAGCACGACGCGAAGCGGCTGGCGTGCCGCGCCCGGGAGGCGGACGTCGAGCCGGGGATCGTCGGCCAGGACTGTGCCGCTTCCGGTCATCACGGCGGATGAGCGCGCGCGCAGGCGCTGGACGTCCTCGCGCGCGGCCGCTCCCGTGATCCACCGGCTCTCGCCGCCCGGCAGCGCGGTGCCGCCATCGAGGCTTGCGGCGAGCTTGACGGTGACCCAGGGCCGGCCGCGCGTCATGCGCGAAATGAATCCGGGGTTCAGCTCGCGGGCCTCTCGCTCGAGCAGGCCGCCATCCACGGTGATTCCGGCCGCGGCGAGGCGCGCGATTCCGCCGCCGGCGACCAGCGGATTCGGATCGCGCATCGCGTGGACTACGCGCGCGACGCCCGCGTCGACGAGCGCATCGGCGCAGGGTGGCGTGCGCCCGTGATGGCAGCAGGGCTCGAGCGTGACGTAGGCGGTCGCGCCGCGGGCGGCCGTCCCAGCCGCAGCGAGCGCCACCGCCTCCGCGTGCGGGCCGCCGGCCCGTTCATGCCAGCCCTCCGCGATGACGCGGTCGCCGCTCGCGATCACGCAGCCGACTCGCGGGTTCGGGTCGGTCGTCCACAGACCGCGGCGCGCAAGCTCGAGCGCCCGCGCCATGTGCGCTTCGTCGCGTGGTGCCGCGCCGCTCATCGCTTGCCGCGCGGATCGCGCGCTTGCGACGGCAGGAGCGACATCTGGCCGGCCGCGGGATCGCTGCGGCGGCTCTTGTCCAGTTGCTCCAGCTGCTCGCGGAACGAGTCGACGTCGTGGAAGCGATGGTAGACCGAGGCGTAACGCACGTACGCCACTTCATCCAGGAGGCGCAGTTCCTCCATCACGATCTCGCCGATCGTGCGCGAGGCGACTTCGCGCTCGCCGAGCGCGCGGAGGCGATGCCCGATGCGCTCGATCGCTGCCTCGACCGCGTCCCGGGCAACGGGCCGTTTCTCGAGCGCTTTCATGATGCCGCCGCGGAGCTTGCCCCCGTCGAATGGCTGGCGCGTGTTGTCGTTCTTGACGACCTGCGGCATGACGAGCTCCGCGGTCTCAAAAGTCGTGAATCGCTCGCCGCAGGACAGGCACTCCCGGCGGCGGCGGATCTGGTGCCCTTCGCCCGCGAGGCGCGAGTCGGTCACCTTGGTGTCGTCGTGGTTGCAGAACGGGCAGTGCACGGCCGAAGCCCAGTCGCGCTCACGCGTAGACCGGGAAGCGCCCGCACATCGCGAGTACTTCGGCGCGCACGCGCGCGATCGCGGACTCGTCGCCCATTGCGTCGAGCACGTCCGAGACGAGGCCGCCTACGCGGCGCGCCTCCTCGAGCCCGAAGCCGCGCGTGGTGATCGCGGGCGTGCCGATCCGAAGGCCGCTCGTGACGAACGGCGGCCGCGGGTCGTTCGGCACGGCGTTCTTGTTCACCGTGATGTGGGCGCGGCCGAGAGCGGCGTCCGCGTCCTTGCCGGTGTATTCCCTTCCGATGAGGTCGAGCAGGAAGAGGTGATTGTCGGTGCCGCCGGACACGATCCGGTAACCGCGCTCCTGAAGCGCCATCGCCATTGCGCGCGCGTTTGCGACGACTTCTTTCTGATAGGCCTTGAACTCGGGCGACAGCGCCTCGAGGAGCGCGACCGCCTTCGCGGCGATCACGTGCATGAGCGGCCCGCCCTGGGTCCCCGGGAAGATCATCGAGTTGAGCTTCCTGTGCAGGTCCGGGTGCTCGCGCGCGAGGATCAGCCCGCCGCGCGGGCCGCGCAGCGTCTTGTGCGTGGTCGTCGTGACGACGTCCGCGTGCGGCACCGGGCTCGGGTAGACGCCGGCCGCGACGAGGCCCGCGACGTGCGCCATGTCGACCACGAACCAGGCGCCGACCGCGTCCGCGATCGCCCGGAAGCGCTCCCAGTCGATCACGCGCGAGTAGGCCGAGAAGCCCGCGAGGATCATCCTGGGCCGGTGCTCCCTCGCGAGGCGCTCGACCGCCGCGTAGTCGATCTCGCCGGTCGCCGGATCGAGGCCGTACTGGACGGCGTTGAAGAGCTTTCCGGAAAAATTCACCTTGGCGCCATGCGTCAGGTGGCCACCGTGGTCGAGGCTCATGCCAAGCAGCGTTTCGCCCGGCGCGAGGAGCGCGAGGTAGACCGCCGCGTTCGCCTGCGATCCCGAATGCGGCTGCACATTCGCGTAGGCCGCGCCGAACAATTTCTTTGCGCGCTCGATGGCGAGCTCCTCGGCGACGTCGACGAATTCGCAGCCGCCGTAATAGCGCTTGCCCGGATAACCCTCGGCGTACTTGTTCGTGAGCACCGAGCCCTGCGCCTCGAGCACGTGCGGGCTCGTGTAGTTCTCGGAGGCGATGAGCTCGAGATGCTCCTCCTGCCTCTGCCGCTCGGAGGCGATTGCGCCGGCCAATGCGGGGTCGAAGGACTCGATGCTCATCCCGGGTCCGAACATGGAATTCCTCGCGGCGGCGGAAAAACGGAGCGCGAAGTCTACCCGAAAGGCCCTTTTCAGGCCGCTTCCACGAAGGCCTGGACGACACGGGTCCAGGCGCGCGCGATGTTTCGCCGGTTGTAGCCGCCGCCGCCGAATCCGAGGATGCGCCCGGAGGCATGGCGGTCGGCGATCGCGCAGAGCTGCCTGGCCGCGTGGCCATGCGCCTCTTCGGTCAGCTTCAGGTGGGTGATCGGGTCGCCGCCGAGGCTGTCGGCGCCGCACTGGAACAGGACGAACTCCGGCGCGTGCCGCTCGAGGTGGGCCTCGATCACGGGCCAGGCGGCGAGAAATTCGGCATCGCCGGCGCCGGGCGGGAGCGGCAGGTTGAGCTTGCTTCCGGTCGCGGCACCCGCGCCGATCTCGTCAGCCGCACCCGTTCCGGGGTACAGGAAGCGGCCGTCCTCGTGGGTGTCGGCGAATATCAGCGACGGGTCGTCCTCGAACGCGTAGAAGACCCCGTCCCCGTGGTGTGCGTCGATGTCGACGTACGCGATGCGCGCGAGCCCGTGGGCGCGCTTCAGGTGCTCGACGACGACGCCGATGTCATTGAAGACGCAAAAGCCTGCCGCATGCGCCCGCCCGGCATGGTGCAGCCCGGCGATGGGTACAAATCCGCGCTTCGCCCGGCCCGCCATCAGGTTTTCGGTCGCAACGAGCGAAGCGCCGACGACATTGCTCGCAGCCTCGAAGACACCCTTGAAAGCGGGTGTGTCGCCGGCATCCAGGAATCCCTCGCCGGTCGCCGAGCGCGACTCGACGAGGTCGACATACGCGGGATCGTGGAAGAGCTCGAGCTCGTTTCGGGAGGCCGCGCGCGGCGCGAGCTGCTGGACACGCTGGTCGAGGCCCTGCGCCACGAGCTCGCGCCAGAATGCGTCGTGCCGGTCCGGTCCGAAAGGATGGCCGTCGGGAAAGCCATAGCGGGCGATCCGCTCGCCGGCGACGACGCAGGTGTCCGATCCGCCGCTTTCAGCCACGCGATGCCGCCGCGGTGATGGAGGGCCGGCCCGAGACTAGCACGCGCCGCCGCCGGCTGGCGGCGGCGGCCTGCATCGCAGATAATCCGCGGCCCGTCGGAACCCCCCGGATCGCATGGCCCAATACATTTATACGATGAATCGCGTCGGCAAGGTCGTCCCGCCGAAGCGGCACATCCTGCGCGACATCTCGCTGTCCTTCTTTCCCGGCGCCAAGATCGGCGTGCTGGGGCTCAACGGCTCGGGCAAGTCGACGCTGCTGCGCATCATGGCGGGCACCGACACCGACATCGAGGGCGAGGCGCGCCCGCAGCCCGGCATCAAGGTGGGCCTCCTGCCTCAGGAGCCGCGGCTCGACCCGGAAGCGGACGTGCGGAGCATCGTCGAGGAATCGGCGAAGCCCGTGAAGGACGCGCTGGCGCGGCTCGAGCAGGTCTACGTGCTTTACAGCGAGCCGGACGCGGACTTCGACAAGCTCGCCGCGGAACAGGGCCAGCTCGAGGCATTCCTCGCGAGCGTGGATGGCCACAACCTCGAGCGGCAGCTCGACGTCGCGGCCGACGCACTGCGCCTGCCGCCCTGGGACGCGAAGATATCCCAGCTCTCCGGCGGCGAGCGCCGCCGCGTCGCGCTCTGCCGGCTGCTTCTTTCGAAGCCGGACATGCTGCTGCTCGACGAGCCGACCAACCACCTGGACGCCGAGTCGGTCGCCTGGCTCGAGAAGTACCTCGAGCAGTATCCGAGCACGGTCATCTGCGTGACACACGACCGATATTTCCTCGACAACGTCGCCGGCTGGATCCTGGAGCTCGATCGCGGTCACGGCATTCCCTGGCAGGGCAACTACTCCTCCTGGCTCGAGCAGAAGGAGCAGCGGCTCGCGCAGGAGGAGAAGCAGCAGGAGGGGCTCCGCCGCACGCTCGCGCGCGAGCTCGAGTGGGTGCGCGCGAATCCCAAGGCGCGCCAGGCCAAGAGCAAGGCACGGCTCCGCCAGTTCGACGAGCTGTCCTCGGTCGAGTTTCAGGCCCGCAACGAGACGAACGAGATCTACATTCCGCCGGGCCCGCGCCTCGGCGACCTCGTCATCGAGGTCGAGAAGCTGCGAAAGGCCTACGGCGAGAGGCTCCTGATCGACGAGCTCTCGTTCCGCCTGCCAGCGGGCGCCATCGTCGGCATCATCGGACCGAATGGCGCCGGCAAGACCACGCTCTTCCGGATGCTCACGGGCGCCGAGAAGCCGGATGCCGGAACCATACGGACCGGTCCGACGGTCAAGATCGCCTATGTCGACCAGTCGCGCGACAGGCTCGACGACGCCAAGACCGTCTGGCAGGAGATTTCAGGCGGCCAGGACATCGTCAAGGTGGGCAATTACGAGACGGCTTCCCGCGGCTACGTCGGGCGCTTCAACTTCCGCGGCAACCAGCAGCAGCAGAGAATCGGCGAGCTGTCGGGCGGCGAGCGCAATCGCGTCCATCTCGCGAGACTCCTCAGGAGCGGGGCGAACGTCCTCCTCCTCGACGAGCCGACGAACGACCTCGACGTGGAGACGCTGCGCGCGCTCGAAGAGGCGCTGTTGAACTTTCCGGGCTGCGCCGTCGTCATCTCGCACGATCGCTGGTTCCTCGACCGCATCGCGACCCACATCCTCGCCTTCGAAGGCGACAGCGAGGTCGTCTGGTTCGAGGGCAACTACCAGGATTACGTGGCCGATCTCCGCCGCCGAAAGGGCGAGCTCGCCGACCAGCCGCACCGGCTCCGTTACAAGCCGCTGCACGCCTAGGCGCCCGGAGGGGACATTCCTCTGAAGGGGACGTTCACCTTCGACTGAAGGGGACGTTCACCTTCAGCTCTCTGCTCAGCTCAGTCTGGCAGACAGCAGCTGAAGGTGAACGTCCCCTTCAGTCCCCTTCAGAGGAATGTCCCCTTCGAAAATATTTCCGCTAGACTTCACACGTGGCCGTTTTCATTGACTCGGCGGGACGACTGCACCATGACCAGGAGAGCGGCCTCGCCCTCCAATGCCCGCACTGCCAGGTGCTGGCGCACATCGCGCCGGTTTCCGTGCCCGACTTCAACGCTCTCCAGGAGCACAAGCCGGCGCAGGTCGGCCTCGTTTACCGTTGCGAGTCCTGCAATGCGCCGATCTTCCTGCGCTTCCAGGTGAAGCTCTATGCCGGGGGCCGCGTCGAGCTCGCGCCGAATTTCGTCGAGCTGGAGCGCGCGCGCGAGCGATTCAATTTCACGTATTTGCCCGAGGATACGGAGACCCTGCTGAAGGAGGCTTTTGCCTGCTTCACGGCGGCCTGTTACAACGCATTCGCCTCGATGTGCCGGCGAGTCGCGCAGCGCACGTTTGCGGACCTGGGCGCGGACGGCAGGCTCGAGCTCTATGACGAGCTCTCAAACATCCGGAAGCTCGCCGAAATCGACGACGGGTCTTTCGAAGTCGTCAAGAAGGTGCTATTCGATTTCGACGAGCCTGGCCGGGGCAACCTGCCCGCGATCGACGCGTTCCAGGCGGGCGTGCTGCTCGAGGTGATGAAGGACCTGCTCTACCAGGCCTATGTCCGTCGCGGCCGGCTGCAGCAGGCGATGATGGTCCGGCGCTACTTCGCGGACGATTCCGCGAACGTGACGCCGCTGCCCGGCACCAGCACCTAGATATCGGCTCTCAGCCAACCCATACCCGCGCATTCCGGAAGATTCGCATCCAGCCGCTGTCCTCGCCGGCGGATCGCGGGTGCCATGAGTTCTGGACGGTGCGGAAGACGCGCTCCGGATGCGGCATGAGGATCGTGACCCGGCCATCCTCGGAGGTGAAACCCGCCGCGCCTTCGGGAGAGCCATTCGGATTCGCCGGGTAGCGCGACGCGACCTGCCCGCGGTTGTCCACGAACCGCAAGACGACCTGCCGGCGGGCGGCCTGCGCGCCCGCGGCGCTCGCGTACTCCGCCCGGCCCTCGCCGTGCGCGACCGCAATCGGCAATCGGGAGCCGGCCATCCCTGCGAAGAAGAGCGAAGGCGTCCGAGCGACCTCGACCATCGAGAGCCGACCCTCGAACTGCTCCGATCGGTTTCGCCGAAAGCGAGGCCAGTGTTCCGCGCCCGGAATCAGCCCGGCGAGCGCGGCGAACATCTGGCAGCCATTGCAGACACCGAGCGTGAATCGATCCTCGAGCGCGAACCAGGCCTCAAACAGGCTGCGTGCGCGCGAGTTGTAGAGTATCGACTTCGCCCAACCCTCGCCCGCGCCCAACACGTCGCCGTAACTGAATCCGCCGCAGGCGACGAGCCCGTGATAGCCGTCCAGCGTCGCGCCCGCGTCGATCAGGTCGGTCATGTGGACGTCGACGGTCCGGAAGCCAGCGCGGTCGAAGGCTGCCGCCATCTCCACCTGGCTGTTGACGCCCTGCTCGCGCAGGATCGCGACCCGCGGTCGCTCGCCCTTCGAAATGAATGGCGCCGCGACGTCCTCGTCCGGGTCGAAGCCGAGCCGCCAGCCGAGCCCGGGATCGTCCTCGTCGATGCGCGCGTCGCGCTCTTCGTCGGCGCAGTCGGGCTCGTCGCGAAACTTCTGCATGCGCCACGTCGTTTCGGACCAGGCGGCGCGAAGCGCTGCGCGGTCGGCGTCGATCAACGCGCGACCCCCGGCGGCGACCCGGATCCGCCTGCCCGCTTCCGCCCTGCCGATGCGCCGCGACAGCGCGGAGAGCCCATGGCGCGCGAGCACGGCCTCGGCGCGGCCGAGATCGGCGGCGCGAAGCTGCAGCACGGCGCCGAGCTCCTCTGCGTAGAGCGCAGCTATCGGCCGGGCGAGATCTCCGAGATCGACGTCGAGCGCGGCACGGCCGGCAAACGCCATCTCGAGCAGAGTGATCGCAAGCCCGCCGTCGGAGCGGTCGTGGTACGCCAGCAGGAGGCCGGAGTCGCGGAGCTCGCGGATAGCCGCGAAGAATGACTTGAGCCGCTGCGTGTCGTCCAAATCAGGCGCCACGTCACCGACGAAACCCAACACCTGCGCGAGGCAAGACCCGCCGATGCGGTCTCGCCCGGCGCCGAGATCGACGAGCATGAGCACAGTCGGTGCCCCGTCCGTCGCAAGCGCCGGCGTCAGGGTCCGCCGCACGTCGCCGACCGGAGCGAAGGCCGTGACGACGACGGAGAGCGGCGATGCCACCACGAGCTCTACGCCGTCCAATCGCCAGGCCGAGCGCATCGACAGCGAGTCCTTGCCGACCGGTATTGCGATTCCGAGTTCCGGGCAGAGCTCCTCTCCGAGCGCGCGCACGGTGTCGTAGAGATCGGCGTCTTCCGCGGGATCTCCGCAGGACGCCATCCAGTTCGCCGAAAGCTTGACGTCGCCGAGCGCGCGGACGTCCGCAGCTGCGATGTTGGTGATGGCCTCGCCCACGGCGATTCGGCCGGATGCCGGCGCATCGAGTATCGCGATGGCAGGCCGCTCGCCGAGCGCCATGGCTTCACCGGTCGAGCCGCGCAGGCCCGAGGTCGTGACGGCGACATCGCTGACCGGCACTTGCCAGGGGCCGACCAGCGGATCGCGGCTGATCATGCCGCCTACGCTGCGGTCGCCGATCGTCACGAGGAATCCCTTGTCGGCAATCGCCGGTAGTCTCAGCAGCCGGTCGAGGGCCTCGCCGGCTTCGAGATGCTCGGAGTCGAATCCGTCGCCGCGGCGACTCGCGCGCGCGGCGGTCCGTTGCATGCGCGGTGGCCGGCCCAACAGGTCCTGTATTGCCATGTCGACCACGCGCTCGCCCGAACGCGCGTCGTCGACAACGAGCCGGCCGTCGTCCGCCGCCTCGCCGATGATTGCGAACGGGCAACGCTCGCGACGGCAAAGTGAGGCAAATGCGTCCACTCCCCCGGCCGCAAGGGCGAGCACATAGCGTTCCTGCGCCTCGTTGCACCAGATCTCGAGCGGCGACATGCCAGGCTCGTCGACTGGAACCCGCGACAGCTCGATCCGTCCACCGCCGGGCGCCACGACTTCGGGCACGGCGTTCGAAAGCCCGCCGGCGCCGACGTCGTGGATCATCAGGATCGGATTGCCCTCGCCCATCGCCCAGCATGCGTCGATCACCTGCTGTGCGCGGCGCTGCATCTCGGGATTGCCGCGCTGGACCGAGGCGAAGTCGAGCTCCTCGGCGCCGGCGCCGCTCCCTCGCGAGGATGCGGCGCCGCCGCCGAGCCCGATCAGCATCGCGGGCCCGCCGAGCAGGATGAGCGGAGCGCGCGCAGGCACGGCTTTCTTGTCCACGTGCATGCGCCGGACGCTTCCGAGCCCGCCCGCAATCATGATTGGCTTGTGATAACCCCGAATCCTCGCACCGCAGTCGCCGGCGATGCGCTGCTCGTAACTCCGGAAGTAGCCGAGGATGCCGGGACGGCCGAACTCGTTGTTGAACGCGGCGGCGCCGATCGGGCCCTCCAGCATGATTTCGAGCGCCGAGGCGATTCGTGCCGACCGGCCGTTGTCGGCCTCCCAGGGCTGGACGAAACCGGGAATGCGGAGGTTCGAGACCGTGAAGCCCACGAGTCCGGCCTTTGGCTTGGCGCCGCGCCCGGTTGCGCCTTCGTCGCGGATCTCGCCGCCCGATCCGGTGGCGGCTCCGGGAAACGGCGAAATGGCGGTCGGATGGTTGTGGGTCTCGACCTTGAGCAGGATGTCGACCGGCTCGTCGTGCCAGGCGTATTCATGTCGTACGGCTGACGCGAAGAACCGGGAAGCGCGCGGGCCCTCGATGACCGCTGCGTTGTCGCTGTACGCGGAAAGCACGCCGGCGGGACTGCGGTCCCTGGTGTGCCGGATCATCGCGAACGGCGAGCGCGCCGCCGGGACGCCGTCGATGCGCCATTCGGCGTTGAAGATCTTGTGCCGGCAGTGCTCGCTGTTCGCCTGGGCAAACATCATCACTTCGACGTCGGTTGGATCGCGCCCGAGGCGCACAAAGATATCCGCGAGGTAGCCGATCTCGCCATCGGACAGCGCGAGGCCCTGCGAGTCATTCACGCGCGCGAGCGCAGTGCGCGCGTCCGGGCGGAGCGCAATGTGGCGGAGCGCGCCGCGCCCGTGCGTCTCGAACAGGCGCGTCGCCTCGCCGGCGTCCAGCATGAGCGCCTCGGTCATCGGGTCGAAGAGCGGGGCTGCCAGGGCGAGCAGCGCGGACCGGGGCAGTGTCCCTCCGGAATCGAGGTGCCAGGCCTTGCCTCGCTCGATGCGCCGCACGGCAGCGAGGCCGCAGACATGCGCGATATCGGTCGCCTTCGACGACCAGGGCGAGACCGTCCCGGGCCGCGGAACGGTGAACAGGAGATTTTCGCCCTGTGCAGTCCTCGCGCTGGCGTCGAAGTCGAGCAGCCGCTCGAGGACCAAGAGCTCCGGAGCGGCAAGCTCGCGCTCCGTGTCGACGAAGTGGACGAAATCGACGCCGACGCGGGTTACACGCGGCTCGATGCGCCTGAGCGCCGCGAGCAGTCTCTCGATCCGGAAATTTGATAGTGCGGGTGCGCCCTTGAACTGCAGCATCAAGCCGTCAGCGCTTCACGCCCGGATCGCCGCCGGCCGGATACAGGGTGACGGGAAACTGGGCGACATTGCCGCCTTCGATCGCGCTGATCTTGCTGACGCCCTGCTTGCGGACTTCGTCGATGCGGATGACGGCGTGCAGCGGCAGGTAGCTGCGCGTGACGCCTGCAAATTCTGACTTGATCCGTTCCTCGGCCGGATCGAGCACGACGCTGCTGCGCTCCCCGAACACCAGTTCCTCGACCTCGACGAAACCGAAGAGCCCGCCATGGCTGACCTTGCGGGCGTAGATCTCGTAGACCTTGCCCTGGTTGATGAAGACGATCCTGAATATGTGACTTGCGGCCATGATCCGAATGGGGGTCGCCCTGCCGTGGGCGCGTTATTATACGTGCGATGGCGCTCAGGCTGAAAATCGTCAGCGAGAACGCGGCGGCCGCCGGCGAGCACCCGCGCTGGACGTTCGGCGTCAATGGCGGTCGCATCGGCCGTCACACGAGCAACGACTGGGTGCTGAGGGACAAGGACCGCTACGTGTCGGGCCGTCACGCCGCGATCGAGCATCGCGGCGGCACCTGGTTGCTGCGCGACACGAGCACCAACGGCACGTTTGTCAACGACTCGGACGAGGCACTCGGTCCGGATCGCCTGCATTCGCTCTCGAATGGCGACCGCTTCCGCATCGGCGAGTACGAGATTGAGGTCGAGATCACCGGCGGCAATGATTTTCCCGCGCAGGAAGCCGCCGCGGTCAGCGCGCCGGACTTCGACCCCTCGTTCGAAGTGAAGTCTTTCATCTCGACCGGCCGCCGCGAGCGCGATGCCCAGGCGGCTCGTCCGCGAGCCGAGGCGCAGCAGCGACCGGCAGCGGCGCCGCAAGCCGCATCGCCGGCTGCGCCGCAGCCTGCTGCGTCGCGCGGGCGCGAGGACCAGGAACAGTGGCCGGGCCTCGTGGCGCTGTGCAGGGGCGCCGGGATCGACCCGCTCGCGCTGCCTGCCGAAGTGCGCGGCGCGGCACTGCATCAGGCGGGCCAGTTGCTGCGCGAAGCACTCGTCGGCTTCACCGAACTTGCGCGCACGCGAGCCGACTTCGCGAGCGAGTTCGGAATCTCGTCCGGCGCGCGGCGCCGCGATGCAACTGGCGCATTCGCCCGGATCGCGGCGGTCGAGCAGATCCTCGAGTTCATGCTGGCGGGCCGCGGGTCTGGAGACGTGCGCGCAATCGACGAAATCCGCGGCCAGTTCGCGCGCACTCGCCATCATGAAATGGCGATGACCGGGGCGCTGCGCGAAGCGCTCGCGGCTGTTTTCGAGAAACTCAATCCCGAGGCGCTGGAGGAACAGCTCGGACGGCGAGCGCAGGGCGTCGTCGGAACTGACCTGCAGGCGCGGCTCTGGAACCGCTACCAGGAGCTCTTCCGGGCGACCGTCCAGGCGGGCGACGCCGGCTTGCCCGCGGCTTTCCTGATCGCGTTTGCCCGTGCCTACGAAACAATCGCCGCCGGCGGGAGCGCCCGCGGCCCGGGCGATCGCGACGACTGATCAAGCGCTGGTTTCGCTGCAAGAGGGGACGCTCCCCTTCAGCCGTCAATAGGCACGTGCGCATCTACAGATTGCTGAAGGGGAGCGTCCCCTCCGCGCCATCCGCCGCAAGCAGTTGGCGGAGAGGGTGGAGTCAATACCCGGCCGCAGGTTACTGTTTCACAATGGCCTATATGGAGCTTCGAATATTCATACCATCGGAAAGGCCACGCCAGAGTCTGCCTAACAGCTTACGGCCATCATCCACAATTCCTCCAGCCGATTCGGCCTGTTTCAAGCCTCCTCAACGCTGGCCTTACCGAGAAGTCATCCATCAAATCCACAGGGCGCCTACCGTCTAGCAGACTGGTAATCCTTCTGATTCGCCGCTAAGGCCCTCTCGGAGCTCCGTACAGGGCGATCCCGTCCGGTAGTGGTCCGGGGCCCGACGTGCATGCGGGTTGGTAACCCGGAGATTTCCTACGTACCGTGGGTGACCGGCCCCCAATAAACCGGACCGACTGAGATGTGAGTTCTGCGACAAAATCGAGTCTAACGCGACGGAGGTTTTGTCGTGAAGAAGAAGCGGTTTTCGGTTGAGCAGATCACGGGGATTTTGAAGCAGGCGGAGCTGGGGACGCCGGTCCAGGAGCTGTGCCGGGTGCACGGAGTATCGGAACAGAGCTACTACCGCTGGAAGAAGATTTACGGCGGCATGGAGCCCTCAGAGGCTCGAGAGCTGAAGAGCCTGCGTGAGGAGAACGTCAAGCTCAAGCGTCTGGTGGCCGACTTGTCACTGGACAAGGCGATGCTGCAGGACGTTCTTCAAAAAAAGTTCTGAAGCCTGTCAAGAAGCGCGAGATCGTGAACTACTTGATGGGCCGGTATGGAGTCGGCAATCGGCAGGCCTGTCGCTGCGTCCTGTTGCACCGTTCGATGTATTTCTACCGCAGCCGCATGGAGCCATTGACGGCGCTGCGCCAGCGCGTGCGCGAGCTTGCTCACGCACGCCTGCGGTTTGGCTATCGGCGCATTTACGTACTGCTGAGGCGCGAAGGCTGGGATGTGGGCAAGAGCCGGTTCTATCGTGTTTACTGCGAGGAAAACCTGGGTTTGCGACGCAAGCGACCCTGGCGCCACGTCACCGCCGTGCATCGTTTGCAGCGCCTGCCAGCGACTCAACCCAATGAAGTCTGGGGCATGGATTTTGTAGCTGATCAGCTGGCCGATGGCAGCAAGCTGCGCACCCTAACGGTGGTGGACCTGTTTACCCGGGAGTGGCTAGCCATTGAAGTTGGCTACAGCCTGCGCGCTGAACATGTCGTTGCCGCCATGAACCATCTGAAGTACGAAAGGGGTCTGCCGAAACGGATTGCCTGTGACAACGGCTCCGAGTTCGCTGGCGGGCAAATGGATCTATGGGCTTACAGTAACCAGGTGCAGATGGACTTCAGTCGGCGCGGCAAGCCGACCGACAACGCCTTTGTGGAGTCCTTTAACGGGAAGTTCCGCGAGGAGTGTCTGAACGCCCACTGGTTCGAATCGATTGAGGATGCAAAAGAAAAAATCGATGCATGGCGATGGGTGCAAACCGGCGTGCAATTCTGACCAGGCAAGCGGGGTAACCGGCGTCCAAAATTGACCACCCCGTACCCTGAGGCGGCCGAAACGGCTGTCTCGGGAGAACCGGGGTGTTGTGCGTGGAAACGATCGGCAAGATTCGCCGGCGGCGGTTGGTGCAAGGCGAGTCGATCAGCGCGATCGCGCGGGATCTGGGGCTTGCGCGCAACACGGTCAAGCGGGCGCTGAGGTTCGAGGGCGAAGGTTACGAGTACCGGCGGGTGCGGCAGCCGATGCCGAAGCTGGGGCCGTATCTGGCGACGTTGGATGCGTGGCTCGAGGCGGAGGAGAAGCTGCCGGCGCGGGAGCGTCGGACCGCGCAGCGGCTCTACGAGGGGCTGTGCCTCGAGGGGTACACGGGCGCGGTTGACGGCGTGCGCCGTTACCTGCGCAGCTTTGAGCGCCGCCGCCACCCGGTCACGACGGCGTTCATCCCGCAGAGCTTCGCGCCTGGCGAGGCGTACCAGTTCGACTGGAGCCACGAGCACGTCGAGCTCGGCGGGGTCGACCAGGTGGTCAAGGTGGCGCACGTGCGCCTGTGTCACAGCCGCGCGTTCTTCCTGGCGGCATATCCGCGCGAGAGCCAGGAGATGGTGTTCGACGCGCACGCGCGGGCGTTCGAGTTCTTGGGCGGCGTGCCGCGCCGGGGCATCTACGACAACCTGAAGCCTGCGGTCGATGCGATCGTCGTCGGGCGGGAGCGGCGCTACAACCGCCGGTTCCTCGTGATGTGCAACCACTACCTGATCGAGCCGACGGCGTGCACGCCGGCGTCGGGCTGGGAGAAGGGTCAGGTCGAGAACCAGGTCGGGAACGTTCGCGAGTGGCTGTTCACGCCGAAGGTACGCTGCGCGGATCTCGCTGAGCTGAACGCGCAGCTGGCGGCGCGCTGCCTGCAGATCGCGCGGGAGCGCGATCATCCCGAGCAGTCGGAGCGCAAGGTCGTTGCGCTCTGGGACCAGGAGCGTGCGAGCTTGCGCACGATGCCGATCCCGTTCGACGGCTATGCCGAGAAGTCGGCGCTGGTGTCGACGATGTGCCTGGTCAACTTCGACCGCAACCGCTATAGCGTCGAGTCCCGCTACGTGCGCCAGGTGGCGACGGTGCGCGCCTACGCCGAGCGGATCGTCATCGTCTGCGGCGGCGAGGTCGCCGGCGAGCATCCCCGTTGCTTCGACCGCGGCCGGACGCTCTACAACCCCTGGCACTACGTCGCGGCGCTGACGCGCAAGCCTGGGGCGCTCAGGAACGGCGCGCCGTTCAAGGACTGGAACCTGCCGGCGTCGATGACCCGGCTGCGGGAACGGCTGGCCAGGCACGCGGACGGCGACCGGCAGTTCGTCGACATCCTGTCGATGGTTGCGCTCTACGGACTCGAGGCCGTGAGCGAGGCCTGTGCGGTCGGGCTCGAGGAGCAGGTCGTCAGCAGCGCGCACGTCGTCAACCTGCTGCATCGCGCCGCCGCACCGCCGCGGTTGCCGGCGCTGCAGGTGCCGGAGGCACTGAAGCTGGTCGCCGAGCCGGCCGCCAACTGCGACCGTTACAACCAGCTCCTGCGTGAGCGCCCCGCGCTGCTGGTTCCCGTGGATCCACCGTAGGAGACTGCCGATGAAAGAGAAACTGATCGCCCTGTTGAAGACGCTGCGACTGCGCGGCATGGCCGCGGCGCTCGATGACAGCCTGACCGCGCTGAGCCAGAAGAAGCTCGCCCCGACCAGCTGGCTGGAGCAGCTGCTGCACGCCGAGATCGCCGACCGCCGGGCGCGCTCGTACCAATACCAGCTCCGGCTCGCCAACTTCCCGATGCCGAGGGACCTGGATAGCTTCGACTTCAAGGACTCGCCGGTCAACGAGACCCAAGTCCGCCAGCTGTACACCGGCGAATACCTGACCACCGCGCGCAACATCGTGTTCGTCGGCGGCACCGGGACCGGCAAGACCCACCTCGCCACCGCACTCGCCCGGGAGGTCGTCCTGAAGGGCATGCGGGCGCGGTTCTACAGCGTCGTTGACCTCGTCAACCAACTCGATGCCGAAAAGCGGGAGGGCCGCGCCGGGCGCCTGGCAAACCGGCTGCTCAACCAGAACGCGATCGTGCTCGACGAGCTCGGCTACCTGCCGTTCGCGCACGACGGCGGCGCGCTGCTGTTCCACCTGATCAGCCGGCTCTACGAGCGAGTCTCGCTGATCGTCACGACCAACCTGTCGTTCGGGGAATGGAGCACCGTGTTCGGCGACGCCAAGATGACCACGGCGCTCCTCGATCGGCTCACGCACCACTGCGACATCATCGAAACCGGCAACGACAGTTACCGCTTCAAGAACCGGAAATGATCGCGACCCGGAAGAACTTCTGCCGCTAACGCGGCAGACCGCGGAACCCGTCAGACCATCCGTGAAAGCCCAGAGCGGGACCCCGAAACAGATCCCACAGCATGGTCAAACTTGGACGCCGGTAGCTGGTCAAAGTTGGACGCCTGTTGACACGACTGCATCGCAGTCCACAGCTCCTCGACAGGCAGCCTGTATCGGATGTGGAATTCGTGAAGCGGGTTCGCACAGCGCTCGCCGAACCTGAGCTGCGCGCTCGAATTCCCCTCGCAGTTCATCGCGCGGCCGAAGGTGATTTCGGCGTATGGTCCTCGCTCGTCTCGCCCAAGAATGACGTGGTGGAAGCTACGCTCGATAAGCTCGCACAGGCAACCGTGTCTGATCCCACGTTCACTTTTCTTGCATCGGTCTGCCGCGACGAATATTTCTGGAAGGACGATCCTGGCCGCCGACACCCCGCAAAGCGCGAGCTGGCGCCATCGATTGCAGCGGCGGCGCGATTCGACCAAACCATTGACTGGGCGCAATATTGCACGGCGATGGGCTTTACGCGCAGCACGCCCGAGAGCGTCGCAATCGCGATCGGCGCGATGCCTGCACTGATGCTGGTCGGACAACTAGACCTCATTACGCCTAAGACCTGGAGCGATCACGCCATGCAATTCTTACGCAACGTCCGGACAATCGAATTTCCGAACACCGGACACTCTGTTTTGCGCAAACGATCTGACTGTGCCGGAAATCTCGTCGGGCGTTTTTTCGACGATCCTGACGGGCCGCTCGATACAAAGTGCGTCGATGACTTGCCGCGCACGAGGTGGGCATTGCGATAATCTCGGCAGCGGCGCCGCGGCATCACTTTTTTTGGCCGCGCCTCGGAAGTTGCGCACAGCATTGCGTGCATCGCGCGTCACAGCCTGAGCTGTGCAGGCACCGCAAGCTTTGCCAGGATGTCGATTAGTACTCCCATGTGCATGCTCACTATCTGCCCTTGGTGGAGCCCGGGCCGAGTCGGCAAGCTGGCAGCTGTTAAAGATGGCGCAACTTGATGCCGGGTCACTTTGCGCTGTCGAGGCTCGAGCGCCAACGTCCCCACCAGCGGATGGCGCTTGAGCGCAAAGTAGAGACTCAGCGGAGCACCATGAATGCGCCACGCGGCTTTCATGCGCAAGTCGAGTCCGGTTGAAATTGTCCACGAAGGACTGGTCGCGTCCTGGGGCATGAACTTGTACGCCGCTCCGTCATTGCCAAGCACGCGCGCGTGAATTGCAATGCCACTCTAAAGGAATTCCTGTGAAGGGTTCACATCTCGCGCTCGTGTTCACGGCGTTGCTGGCCACCGGCGCGAACGCCGAATCATGGTGCGATGCGCCACTGCGGCCGGAGATCGCGGCGCTCAAGCAGGTCACTTCAGGCGAAGACTGGTTCAAGGTCTACGAGGTGGCCGATGGAGTGTTCGCCATCACGGAGCCCCGCCAGGCGGAAGGCGTCAAGTCCTTTTTGATCGTGGGCTTGCGCCGCGCCGTGCTATTCGATTCAGGTCTGGGCGTTGGGCACATCGACTCGGTTGTCACGAAGCTGACCCAGCTGCCCGTGACCGTACTCAACTCGCACACGCATTTCGATCACGTCGGCGGCAACGCGGAGTTTCACGACGTGCGCAATCTGAATGTGCCTTACAGCGTTGCGAGTGCACGCGGCGAAGTCGATTCGGCCCTGGCGGAGTACGCTCGTCCGACGCTCGCCGCCGATCACGTTTGCGGTGCGATTCCCAAAGGCGTCACGAGCCGGGAGTACAGAATTCCCACCTGGCACATCAGCCGCTATGTCAAGGACGGTGAGCGGTTCGACCTGGGTGGTCGAACGCTCGAGGTGGTGCGAACCCTGGGACACACTCCCGATTCGATCTCGCTGCTGGATCGCACGCGGGGCCTTCTGTTTACGGGCGACACGTATTACTCGGATCAGATTTATCTCTGGGCACCCGGCACCGATGTCGACGCATATCGGAAATCGATCGATCGGCTCATAGCGTTACGACCCCAACTGAGGTCCCTTTTTCCCGCGCACGGGGTGCCCACGGCGGATCCCGAGCGGCTGGTGGAACTCCAGGCGGCGTTGCGCGAGATTGCGAACGGTTCCGTCGACGTCGACCCCTGAAAATCGACGCGTGTTTCGATTCAAGAATTTCTCGATCCTGATGGCCCAGCCGTCGGGGACGGACGCAGCGTCACCGAAGTGAGTGGTGTCCATTTTTCGTCGGAAACCTGTCTGCAGTCGTGAGGTAGTGCAATTTTCGGATTGCTATGGACACTGTAACCGACGGCCTTTGTTGTCGCGCTGGCCCGGGCTCATGGTTCCCGGTTGCGTCAGTTTCTCGAGCTGAAACTCCATGGTACCCCGGCGGATGCATCCGACCTAGTGCAGGACGTCTATTTGCGGCTGTTGCCGATGCCGAGGCGCGAGACCATCCGCAACCCGCAGGCTTACCTGTTCAACGTGGCTCGAAATGTCCTACATGAGCATCGCCTGAGCCAATCCGCAGCAGCCCATGCCATCGAGATGGACGAAGTGCTGGCCGGGATCGAGGCAAACGTCCAGGAAGATCCGGGTGCCTACGCCGACGAAGGCCGGCAGCTCGAGCAATTCGACCAGCCGCTGAGTCGTGTTTCACCGCCGGGGTACTCCACCTTCGTGCTGCAGCGACGATTTGGATACACCCTCGATGAGATCGCCGAGAAATTGGAGGTCTCACGGTCAATGGTGAAGAAGTATCTCGCTAAGGCGGTCCAGCATTGCCGACAGTATTTCGACGGAGTTCGGTAACGCCGTCATGAACCAGGACTTTTCCAGGGAGTCCACGAATTCGCAGATCCTGGCCGAAGTCAGCGGATGGCTCGTCGAGTTCGAGACGGGCGACGGTAACGCGGAGATCCGGCGTCGATTCGACGACTCGCTGCGCCGGTCGCCGGAACACATGCGCGACTATCTCGGGCTTTTGCCGCTCTGGAGACAAGGTGCTCTTGCGAAGTACTCGCGCGATCGTAGCCCGGAGGAGTTGATTGGCTACGCCCTTACGGAAGGTAACGTCGTACCACTGGGTGTCCGAACGACTGTTGAGAAGCAACTGCTGCCTCGGATCAATAGTCCCGTCACGAAAGCGGCTGCCATGGCTTTCGTGGTGCAGGGCGGGCTGTTCGCGTGGCTACAGTTGCGGGCACCGACTTACGCGACCGGCATCGGGGAGTAGCATTCCGTACCGTTGCCCGACGGCTCGACTATCGAACTCAACGCGCACACTGCCCCTTGGATCATGCCGCCCACAAAGAATTCCCTGAAATCACGGCGAATTTCAACGAACTGTTAAGTGCCATCAGTTTGACAGCGGTCAACGATTTTCACTTGCGCAGCGCGAAGTCCTCACACGTTGATGGAGAATTAAGCGTACCAGTCGATCTACAAATACCTCTCAATAATGCCGCGCATCATCGGGGGACTTAAAGACCGCGTACGGAGGAACTGCAGGGTGGCGCAAGCGCCATCTCGAATCTTGGGATGTACGGCATGCGCGAGTTCGCGGCGATCATTAATCCGCCGCAGTCGACGACTCTTGCTCTGGGCATCGTCGAGCGCCGCGCAATCGAGGCGCAGGGAGGCGGCGCGCGGTTCGAAAGCCGGATGACCGTGACGCTGTCCTGCGATCACCGCGTCATCGACGGCTCGCTCGGCGCCGAGGTCCTTGAAGCACTGCGCGAATCGATCCGGCAACCGGCCGCGATTCTTACTGCGGGTAACTGACTGGCTGAGGCGAGGGCCGATCTCTTCGACTACATCGAGGTGCACCACAATCGATCACGACGCTACGGGGACATCGGTGGCGTCAGTCCCGAGGCCTTCGAAAGGGTCTCACTGTGAGGCTCGGCACTGTCCTGCCTTCCGTGGGAACTCCAGTCCGGCCGATTGATGATCGTCGACGATTCGAGCATCATGTGGCGGCGCATCGAGCGCTCGCAGCAGTTCGAGGTCTTCGAGGTCGTCGGCACGGCCGCGGTCGGCGTCGAGGCAGTGGCACTGCTCAAGCGAACCGATCCCGATCTCGTCACGATCGACACCACGATACCGCACATGGACGGCATCGAATGCATCGCGCAGCTGGTGTGTGCGCAGCTCCGCACCTGCTGCTACCCCGAGATTCCGGTCAACATCGTTGATCTTGGGCTGGTCTACGACTGTGCGATCACCGGGAAGAAGGACGGCGGCCGCGATGTCGCGGTCAGGATGACGCTGACGGCGCCCGGCTGCGGCATCGGCGAACTGCTGGTCACGGACGTCCGCGACAAGCTGCTGATGATCCCGACGGTGCGGCGCGCCGACGTCGAACTCGTGTTCGAATCGCCGTGGAACCAGTTGATAATGGCCGAATCGACTAGACTCCGAACTAGGCTGATGTAAGGTGTCAACCATGCGCACATTTCTGTACGTGTTCCTGCTCCTCGCCTCCGCACCCGCCGCGGCAAAATCCTGCATTGCCGTGATTGGCACCGGCGACGTTGGCGGCGCGCTCGGTCCGCGTTTCGCATCGCTCGGCCATGAGATCGTCTACGGCTCGCGCACGCCCGATGCCCCGCGCGTCGCCGAACTTGTGGCGGCGACCGGCGGTCGGGCGCGCGCGGCGCTGCCCGGAGACGCCGCCCGCGCCTGCGAAATCGTCGTGTTCGCGGTGCCCTGGACTGCGGCGGAGACGGCGCTCAAGAGCCTCGGACCGCTGGCCAACAAGCTGATCGTCGACGTGACCAATCCGTTGGACGTGCGCGACGGGCAGGTGTTCGCCTTGCCACTGCCGGACTCAGGCGCCGAACGACTGCAGGCCTGGTCGGGCGGCGCCCGGATCGTGAAGGCGTTCAATACGCTTAATTACCGCGTCATGCGCGAGCCCGCGCTCGCCGGCGGGCCGGTCAGCGTGCCGCTCTCGGGCGACGACGCGGCAGCCAAAAAAACGGTGGCGGCGCTGGTCACGGGCATCGGCCTCGAGCCGGTCGACGTCGGGCCGCTCAGGACTGCGCGCTATACGGAACAGATGGCCATGTTGTACGTGAGCCTCCTGGTGCGCGGCGGACCCTTCTACGAATTCTACCTGCGCCCGCGGGCGCGCTGAGCCCGGCGTGGCCTAGCGATCTGCACGTGGTCAGCATCGGGCTGTTGCGAGTAGGCGAGCAAGAGGCGAGCCGAAGGCGGAAACGAAACTGTAGTTGGCGGCGCCGCACAGGCAAGATCCTTTCATGATCACGACGCCCTGCAAAGCACTGCGGCACGCGAACAGCACGGCACGAGCCGGTCACAGCGGCGGGTTGGCGAGAACGACGGAGGTCTCGATCTGGCGCTCGGGGATGGTCCAGTAGGAGCGCAGCAGCGCGGCGGCGTGCTCCTGCGCGACAAGGGTGAAGCCGTTCCGCTCGTAGAAGCTGATTGCCCACCTCGCAGCGGCCCACGTTCCCACGAGCATGCGTCGGGCGCTTCGCCGCCGCAGATATCGGATCAACTCCGCGCCGATTCCCAGCCGCTGACAGTCAGGCCTGACATACGCGTGGCGGATCAGGTCGACGTCACGGACCGCCTGTACGCCCATGACGCCGATCAATCCATCTTCGGTCTCGATCCCCCAGAACCCGACGCCCGCGGCAAGTTCGTCCCGCAGCGTCGCTTCGGGCATGTACGGCTCGTGCCAGCGATCCGCGGGAATGACGCCGCGATACGCCTCCGCGGCGGCATTGATGATCGCGAGCATCGTCGCGAGATCCGCTTCACCACAGGCTCGAAGGGTACGCATGCGGCAAGTGTGCGCACCGCGCCTTCGCCGGTCTTGGATAAAAGTGCGCGGGCGGCGCCTGGCATCAGACCGCGTAGCGGCGCGGCGTGACTCCGAACTGCCGCACGAAGCAACGCGTGAGATGGCTCTGATCGCAGAAGCCGGCCTCCGTCGCCACTTCGGCGAGCTCGCGACCTGCGCGGATCAACCGTTGTGCCAATGAGATGCGCCGCTGCAGGATGTAAGCGTGCGGCGTCAAGCCGAGCGCGCGCGCGAACCCGCGAATCAACTGGTAGCGGCTCAGACCCGCCTCCCTGGCCAGTGCGACGAGTGTCAGCGGTGCCGCGGGGTCGGCATCGATCCTCCCGAGCACACGGCGGATGCACGCTGTCGGCCCTTCGTCGCTGACAAGACGAGTGCTCGAATGAACGCCGAGCCGCGAGACTAGGCGCAGCACGGCGGTCTCGCACGACAGAGTGCCGCCTCCTGCGCAATACCGAAACGCATCATCGAACGATCGATGCAGGCTGCGATCTGCAAACACCGGGGCGGTGAACGTGAACGATCGCTGGGTTCCCGCAAGGATATCGGTGCACAGGCCCGCCAGCACCGTCGGCTCAAAATAGAGAATGCGCCACGCACGGGCACGGCCGCCGATCGCGCGCCCGTCGTGTACTTCGCCCGGGTTCACACAGATGAAGTGCCCCGGTCCGGCTTCGACCTGGCCGCGACCGCTCCACGATGCGTGGCCACCTGCGTCGACGACTCCGATACCGTACTGGTCGTGCGTGTGCCGCGGAAACGCGCGCGCAGTCGCGGCCGACATCGCATCGATGCCGGCGAGTGGATACGCGTGAAATGCGATCAGGTCTGGCACACTTTGCAGCCTGGACAAGCGGACAGTCTAAGATACGATTCTCCGCTGCGAGCAGCAAGTCTCGCCAGAATCGGCTGTCCTGATTCCAACGCAGGTGAATATCCCCGCGCCTCTGCAACGCAATGTCACGCACCTGCCCAGGCGTGAGCGCACCGATCATTTGCGCCACAGACGGATGCATGGCGAAAGAGACCTGTGCCGCGATTCGATCCGACCGCGCCATTTGCCAGGCAAACATGAGCGTCTCCTGAAACAGACGTTCGCTCAGTTCGATCGGTAATCCATTGAAGATGTCCGGCTCTCGCACGATGAATGTCGGCGCAGCAATGGTTGATCGCCACCATTGCTCGTCTGCAAAATGCAGGTCCAGCACTACGAATGGCATGCGGGCTGCCTGCTTTCGCGCTTCGGGACTCGACTTGGCCCAAAGTTCGCAAATTGCGAATGCGCGTGCCGATTCCCGGCCCGCGTCGGTGACGGCCGCGCCCGCGAGTAGTTCCAGAAAATGTTCGTTTAGCGCGTGCACGAGATCGAGCGACGCGCTCCTCTTCCAGCGTGGTGCCGCCGTCAATGACCCGTGCGAGGCCCCAATTGATTCGCTCACGCGCTTCCCGGCATTCGGATAAGGGGAGCGTCATTGTCATTAGATCATCGCGAGAATGCGCCGGTGAGAATTGAGGGTATTCACCTCACAACCCCAACGGACCCTGCTAAACCGACTATTTCCCCATGGGAGGAAGAATGAACGAAGAATTCGCAGACGATCAGATTGGACGATATATCCGGCGTATTCAGCTCGGTCTGCGATTTCTGGGACACGGCGCTCGCGCGCACACAACTTGCCGGTGGACCGGTCTGACGCCTGACCAGTTGGTAACAGTGCGCCGTCGTTCGAAGTTCAACTCCAATGAGCGGCTTCGTGGTCCTTCACCGAGTTCCTTTGCCGTCTTTTTCCGCTCCAACCGCCACAGCAGCCAGGCAGCTCTCTTCGTCTCCATATGCCAGGTCGTCGGCGCGACTCGGCCCACACGGACCATCGAGAACGGAGAGAGACTCTGCGAGGCCTTCGAGATATTCCGCGAGTGGGAACCCACATCTGATCTGGAGTTCGAGCAGGCAGTCTTGCTCCTGGACGGCGCGGCACGCGCTCAGCACGTCGAATTTCGTCTTTGTGCCTCGTGTGCCGGTTCCATGCTCATCGACAAGATGGGAGACACCCGGAACACCTGTCAAAACTGTCGACGGAATCTGCGCCGACTGAAAACCAATTCGAAGGAATCATCGAGTCGTTCGTCGTCCGCCACATCCGCGAATGCAACTTCAAATACCAAACCTGCATAGCAGTACGGGCGCCTGGGATCGGCGAAATGCCCACCACTATTTCCGGTCCTTGACTTCTTCGCGTGCCGATAAAGTATCCGCCACCTGACGATACGCCTCCCGAAACGGCACGCCCTCGCGAACTACCAGCTCATTAGCTTGGGCGGTTGCGTGGATCTTTGGATCCAGCCGGATGTTCTCCGGATGAAATCGGACACCCTCCAAGACGCTTGGCAGCACGCCAAGCACCTGCCCACAGGTATCAATGGCCCGAAAGAGCGGCGCCTTCACGAGCTGGACGTCGCGGTTGTAGCCGGACGGCAGCCGCGAACAGACACCGAGCGCCTCGACGAGGCAGGCGAGCGTGGTCGCGGACCGTCCGCGGATCAGCTCGAGCACGTCGGGATTGCGTTTCTGCGGCATGATCGAGGAACCCGTTGTGACGGACTCGGGCAGTTCCACATAGGCGAATTCAGTCGTATAGAACAACAAAAGATCCGTGGCGAGCCGGCCGAGGTCCTGCAGCAGCAGGGTAATTTCGAAGAGGACCTGGGCCTCCGCTTTACCGCGCGAGAGCTGCACGGCGGTGACCGGCTCCTGATTCGCCGCAAAATTGAGCCTGGTGCGCGTCGCTTCGCGCGAAATCGGCAGTCCCGGCGTCCCGAATCCGGCGGCTGAGCCCAGCGGATTGAGATTGATACGCCGCAGTGTCGACTGCAGGCCCGTCGCATCGTCGCGCACTTCGGCGGCGTACCCGCCCGCCCACTGGCTAACGCTGCTCGGCATCGCCTGTTGCATATGCGTGTAACCCGGCAGCGTCACCGTGCCCTGACGCGCGGCCAGCGCATCGAGTGCAGCCGCCACGATTTCCGCACCCGCGGCGAGGGTCGCGACCGCATCGCGCAGGTACAGGCGTAACGCGGCCAGCACCTGGTCGTTGCGCGAGCGACCGAGGTGGATGCGCGCCCCAGCAGGGCCAATGAGCGCCGTCAGGCGAGTTTCCAGCGCCGTCTGGCCATCTTCCTCCTCCAGCCGCACCTTCCATTCTCCGCAGGCATGCGCCGCCGCGATTTCCGAAAGTCCCTTGCGAATCGCGTCGAATTCCTTGCCCGTCAGGAGTCTCGCCTCGGCCAACATGGCGGCATGCGCCATCGACGCGAGGACGTCATAGGCGACCAGCCGATCATCGAGTGGATGATCTTCGCCGGCAGTGAATTCGAGTATGCGCGCATCGAGCGGCGCGCCCTTGTCCCAGAGCCGCGTCACGAGGCCACCGGCAAGGGCTGCAGTTCGGCCGGCGTCAGGGCTTTTACGTCCGCAACAATGAGCGTGCCACCACCCTCGTTGGTGAAGATCTCGATCAGGATGCTGTCCGGTGCATTCTGCGAGATGACGTGCACGCGCTTGACGCCGCCCTTGAGCGCCGCGCGGATTGCGGCCGCGGACGGCATACGTTGGCCCTCCAGTGCGCCCGCACGCTCGAGCCGATGCAGACCCTCGAGATCGAGATAGGAAATGAGCGATCGCGGTTCGTCCGGTTGCTCGAGGATGCCGGCGGCGAGGCCGCAGAACAGCAACTTTTCCGCCATGAGCTTTCCCGCGATCGTTGCGGCGAACGCATCCGCGTCGGCACCCGGCATGGGGTCGAGCACCGGCACGCTTCCGACCTTGAGCTGGGTGCGCAGCTCCTCGAGTCCAATCGACCCCTGTGGCGGGCCAACGACATCGATGCCGAGCTCACGACAGGACTCGAGCACGCTCGATCCCAGGAGTTCGCGCAGTTGTGGCAAGCGAAAAGCCGAGTTCGCACCGTGGATCAGCACGATCCGGATGCCGAGGTGATGCAGGATGGCGATCTGCTCGATCACCGACTTGAGTACGCCCGCATCCGGCGCCTGGGCGTCCGTCTTGATGACAAATGTCTTGCC
>Ga0187893_10003070_pt1 | contig 34870 bp, 28 predicted proteins | sample MA1701074metaG_FD_139574 | JGI IMG/M metagenome (GOLD analysis project Ga0187893, IMG submission 139574) | White microbial mat communities from a basaltic lava cave in the Kipuka Kanohina Cave System on the Island of Hawaii, USA - MA170107-4 metaG ...
AACAGGTGAGCGCTGATTACCATAAGCGGTCCCGTGATTGAGTTGGCGCTGGCGAAGTTAGTAGTATGAGCGCTGACTACGGTAAGCGGTTCCGTGATTTGAGTTGGCGCTGGCGAAGTTAGTTGTATGAGCGCTGACTACAGTAGGCGGTTCCGTGATTTGAGTTGGCGCTGGCGAAGTTAGTAGTATGAGCGCTGACTACAGTAAGCGGTTCTGTGGTTGAGTAGCCTTGCTTGCGCTGAGAAGTTTTTTGGCTGACTTCCGTGTCACCCGCGTTAATCTGTAAGGATTCTTTTTCACAACTTCAGCAGTCGGCGGCGTCTCGGGGCTTCCTTGCGAACTCTCACTTTTAATTGACCCGACGCCATCCGAGAAAACCCAATTCGGGTTGACCTTCCGGCGCGCTTTGCCTTAACTTGCTTTGCCCTATCTATCTTGCAACGTTGGGTTACCTGGCTTTCCTAATCGACACCTATGCGAACACGGCTCAGCATCTTCCTGATCACCCTTTCCGGAATCGTATTTGAAGTTGGACTTACTCGCATTTACTCGGCCAGCGTCTGGTATCACTTCGCATTTGTCGCCGTCTCAGTGGCGCTGCTCGGATGGGGCCTGGGAGGCTTTACCGTCCACCTGCTGAAGCGAAAGATGCAGCTCTCGATGAACGCTGCGGCAGCGATCACTGCCGTGTATGCGGTCACGATTCCTCTTTGTTTGTGGCTGCTCGTTCGCTTTCCATTTGAAATGGAGAGGCTGCCACTTTACTTTTTAGCTCCCCTCATCCCGTTTTTTCTTGCCGGCATGGCTCTGTCCATCCTTTTCGATCTCCATCGCGCGCACGCCGGTTCTTTGTACTTTGCCGATCTGTTGGGCGCCGCAATGGGCGCGGTGGTCGTGACACTGTTTCTTCATTGGCTTGGCGGTGAGGCGACGTTGCTATCAGGTGCGATGGCGGCGGCGGTTGCCGCAGTCTGCCTGGCAAGCGGCCGGCGAACACACGCCGAGCAGCCTCATAACGCCGATCATACACCCGGATTGCGCTCGATCCGGGTCGCCGCGATCGTTGCTTTGTTCCTGACCGCGACGGCAGCGTTTTCGGACATCAAGTTTGGAATTCTGCGCGTCCTCCCCGGAACCACAAAGGCCATGCGCGTTCAGATGGACGCGGCGCCGGGAGCGCGAATCACCCAAACAGGATGGAATGCGTACTCCCGAATCGATGCTGTGGAAGGTGTTAATGGTAACGAACTGGCGCGTCTCTACATCGACTCGGATGCCTGGACCGATGTCCGCGAATGGGATGGCCGAATTGAGAGCGCAAGGGATCTACGCGACTCGTTCCGAGCACTTCCATTCAGGCTTGTGCCGGAGGCCGAGACGCTGATTATCGGGCCGGGCGGCGGTCCCGACGTTGTCGCAGCCCTTGCCTCGGGAGCGCCCAAAATCACAGCGGTCGAGATGAATCCGCTAATGCTGCAGTTTGTCCGAAATTACGGCGCGCGCGCCGCCGGCTTATACGACCGGCCAGACGTGGATGCCATCTTGAGCGAAGGCCGGAACTTCATCAGCCGCACCGACCGAAAGTTCGACATCATTCTGCTCGGATTTGTTGATTCGTGGGCTTCGGTAGCCTCAGGCGGTCTCTCGCTTTCGGAAAACTATCTCTACACGGCTGAAGCCTTTCGCGCGTACTACGATCATTTAACGGATCGGGGAATGCTGGTCATCCTGCGTTGGGACTCTGACATTCCTCGGTTGGTATCGAACTCCGTGGCAAACCTGGGCCCAGAAGCGGCTTCCCAACGAATTGTCACGCTGATGGAAAAACAAACCTCACCCGATCAGCCGGCTCAAATGCTGTTCATGCTGCGCAAGCTTCCGTTCACCGCTGCGGAAACGAAAGAGATTCAGGAGAATTGGAATCAGGTTGATCCGATCATTATGCCCGGAGGCCCGGCGCCTCCATTGATTGGCGACGTGCTGGCAGGCAAATTGACCCTCGCTCAGTACGAAGCGCAGTCACCGCGATTTGTTGGGCCAGTCATGGATGACAGTCCATTTTATTTTGCGATTGAACGGCCTTTTGGAATGCCCAGCTCCATTGCTGAAGCCTTAATTAAATGGTTGTTCGTACCGAGCCTGGGACTGCTGGCAATATTTGCGGTATTCGGGCGGCCGCGCCAAGCGAGTGTTGCACCATACGCCGGTTCATTGATTTACTTTGCCGCCCTCGGTTTTGGCTTTATTACGATCGAGCTGGCGCTATTGCAGAATCTGATTCTGCTTGTCGGGCACCCGATCTTTACTCTCTCCGTACTGCTATTCACGCTACTCGCGATGGGTGGAATCGGCAGCGCGCTTAGTCACCGGGTGCCGATGTGGCTGGCTTGCGCCGGCGTCGCAGTTATCGGAGGTGTCGAAGCAATCGCGTTGCCTCAGTTGGTACCTGCACTGCTGTGGCTTCCGCTTTGGGCACGGATCGCGGCCGCGGTGGTGCTGATTGCGCCGCTGGGCCTGGTGATGGGAATGCCGTTTCCCAGCGGATTGCGCCGAAGTGGCACGAGATCACTTCCTGAGCCTCCTTTTTATTGGGGGTTGAACGGGGTCATGTCGGTGATTGGATCTATTGCGACGGTTTTTGTGGCTTTGATGGCGGGATTCCAGGCGGCAATGTTGATGGGCAGCGCCTGCTATGTTCTGGCGGCGCTCGCGTCAAAGCAGGCATTTCGGGAAGCCGCCGTGTGAGACGTTGTTAAGCACGAGGTGGCAGGAGGCAGGGGCAGGTGGCAGAGGCAGGGGCAGGAAGCACATGAGACAGGGGCAGGTGGCAGTTAGCTGCACGCCGCAAAATCATCTCGAGCCTTAAAAGTTAGATCGCGTTATGTCACAGGAAAAAGAGTCGCGTGATCGGTCGAGTCAACGGGGCAAACTCCGCATCGGGAACGACTGGAATGCGATCACGATCATCGCGCTGTCGCAATCTAATCCACTGAAAGCCATCGCCGAGTTGGTCGAGAACTCCATCGATGCCCGCGCCACCAGTGTCACCATCATCCGCGGGCGCAGCGAAGGCCGCCACTACCTCGAGGTCCGGGATAACGGCCAGGGAATTCCTCGCGATGAGGACGGCAAGCCGGACTTCCGTTATGTCGCTACACACATCTGCGACTCGGTAAAGCGAAGACTTAAAGTAGAAGGAGTCGCCGGACTTCAGGGCGAGTTTGGCATTGGTTTGCTGTCGTTTTGGACCTTAGGCGAGGAATTAACGCTGACATCAACCGGGGCAGACGATCGCGCCTGGCAGATGGTCATGCGAAAAGGCGACCCAAGCTACGCGGTCAAAGCCAAACGCGCGCTCTTTTCCGAACCCGGAACCCAATTACGAATCGCCAAACTGCTCGATGGAATTCGCTCACTGTCCGGAGAAAAGATTCAGTGGTATCTGGCGGCGGAGTTGCGCGACCGGATCCGTCACTCCGGTGTGCGCATCACTGTGCTCGATAAGATTGCTCGGAAGCAATACGCAGTCGAGCCGCGCCAATACGAGGGCCGCTTGCTGCATCAATTGCCCAGTGTTCGCGCCACCCTCGGCGACGTTTACGTTGAGCTCTATATGAACGAGCCCGTGGAGACGAATCGAGTGGCGCTGTTCCGTCGCGGCACGCGCGTCTTTGAGGACGTTTCGGTGGTGGACGAACTGGCGAAGCCGCCGTGGACGACCCGCTATCTTCAAGGCCACATCGATGCGCCTTTCATCAATCTGACGCCTGGCACCCGCAGCGGCATTATCCACGACGAGGCCTACTCCGCTCTCTTAACGGCGCTGCTGCCACTGGAAGAAAAATTGATCGAGATGCTCGAGGCTCAGCGTCGAGCCGAAGAAGAGCAAGCCAGTAAAGAATTATTGCAGACCATTCAGCGCGCGTTCCGCGAGGCATTCCTGGCCCTGCCTGCCGAAGAATACGACTGGTTCAACATTCGCGCTCGAGGGCAACGCGCCTCAGCCAGCGGCGTTGGGGAACTGGATCGCGGCGAGGAAATAGTAGCTGGGGTAAGAGAGACGGAAGCAGGTAACGGCCGACAACGACAGTTCTTCGAGTTTCCTGGGCCACTGTTCAGCGTGTCAGTGTCGCCGGCGTCGAGCATCGTGAGGGTTGGCGAGCAAAGGACGCTGCGGGCTTTGCCGTATGATCGCGCTCGCCGGCGAGTTGAAGCCGATCTTACTTTCCGATGGGAGATTGCCGAAGGCGCCGGCGCGTTGGATCGCCAAAACGATCAGGAGGTCACCTTCATTGCCCCGGCTGAACCCGGCCTGGTGCGCCTCAGAGTAAACGTGATTCAGGGTGACATCGAACGCTCAGGTGACGCGCTGATAACAGTGACCCACGAACTACTTCCGCAGGTTGGAACGACAACTGTTGATTCGGCGGGATTGCCGGGTTACACGTTTGAAACGGCGCCGGGCGAGTCGTGGCGATCCAAATTCGATTCGGCGCGGAATATCATTGTCGTTAACAACGGTCACCGCGATTTTGTCTACGCGGCCCGCACCAAGTCGCTCAAGCTGCGTTACCTGATCCGGTTGTATTGCAAGGAGCTGGTGCTGAAGAACTTTGTCGGACTGCCTCAGGATCAACTTTTGGAACGCATGGTCGAGTTGTCCTTAAGAACAGAGGAAAATTTGTAAGGCTTTTTTGATTTCAAACTCTTTGGGCCAAGACATCAAATTAAAGTTTGACAGGTTGAGAATAGCCTAATAGAGTACTCACCTCAGAACTTGTGGCAGGCTTACAGACCGTCTCAATCCCGCAACTGTAACGACAAGTCAATCACCGATAGGACGCTTATCCTTCTATCGGCATAGCGATGTCAAACAAATCTCCAAAACTGAAGCTTATGGTAGCTTCGACAGTGTATGGCTTTCAGACTGAACTCGAACAGATATGCGGCGTGCTGTCAGGTTATGGCTATGAGATCTGGAATTCACATATTGGCACGATTCCAACTCATCCAGGAAAGACTAATCTGAAAAACTGCGTTAACGCCGTCAGGAATTGTGATCTATTTCTGGGAATAATCCGGCCGTTCTATGGCACAGGAATCGTGGGGAGAAGATCGATCACGCATAATGAAATGAGGGAAGCTGTAAAACTAAACAAGCCTCGCTGGTTTTTGGCTCATGAGCACGTGCAATTTGCACGACAGGTCTTCAGGCAATACCGATATACAGGCTCGGGAAAGAGAAAACGATTCAAATTTGTTCGTACTGCGGTAATGGATGATCTTCGAGTTATCGATCTGTTCGATGACGTGGTACAAACGACAGTGCCAATTCGAGAAAGAACTGGCAACTGGTGCCAGGACTTCCGAACGGTGAACGACATACTCCAATTCGTCAAGACCCAATTCGCCGATACTAGCCGCGTGACCTTGATTTGCAAAGAGATGCAACATCGATGATGCCAACACCATTAAATGAGATGTTAAAGCAGGGTGAGACAAAGAATTTAGACTTTGTCGAAAACAGCAATGAACTTGACGTGATCGCTCGCTCGGTATGCGCTCTGATGAATTCCAACCCTGGAAGAGTGATAATCGGAGTTGACTCAACTGGAAAGATTTCCGGCATCCGCGGTGACGCCAACGAGCAGATGCAGAACATTCGGACGTTTGTTGAAAATTCAATCACGCCTAAGGCCATCTGGTCGATGTCGGTAGAAAAAACCCCCGAAGGTAAAGAGCTAATTGTAATTGACGTTCCTACTAGTCCCGAAAAACCATACTTAAGCTCAGGCTCTATTTACATTCGCCGAGGCCATCAAGTACATCCAGCCACAGCCACAGATATCAACAATTTAATTGCAAAGCGAGCAACTGCCGAGACTCGTTGGGAAAGACAACCGGTATTGGGACTCGAGTTGCAAGATTTGGATGGTTCGGAGGTTCTGAAGACAGCGCAGTTTGGAGAATCAGGAGGGCGTCGTCAGTTTCGAAACAACAGCGACCCAGCCAGCATATTGAGCGAACTCTCGCTGTCCATTAACGGACAATTGACAAACGCTGCGCTAGTTCTCTACGGTCGAAACCCTGCCCAAATTCACCCTCAGACCAGAGTTCGGGCGACAGTTTACAAGTCGGATAAGGCAGGAAGAGAATTAATCAGCGATCAACTTTTTGAGGGTCATCTTTTCTCTGTCTTTGAAGGGCTTTCTGAGTTTTTGCAGAAGTCAGTAAAAGTGTCTTCTGAATTTATCGATCAGCAGTGGGAACGCTCCGACAAACCGGAGTATCCGTTTTGGGCGCTGCGCGAAGGCGTAATAAACTCGCTTATTCACCGTGACTTCTCATCGATTTCCGGCGGTGTGACTGTTGGTATCTATCCCAATAAGATCGAGATCTGGAACTTCGGTAAACTGCCGGGAGAACTTAAGTTGCAGGATCTAAAAAAACTACATCCTTCTCTTCCACCAAATCCGGACATCGCGCAGGTATGGTTTCTTCGTGGACTTATTGACAAACTTGGCCGGGGTACGCAAAAAATCATAAGCGAATGCAAGAAACTCGGTTTAAGAACTCCTGTCTGGCAAACTGGTCCTAGCGGAACGACCCTTACCTTTTATGGAACGAGATCCAGACTGCAGCCGGTAGATTTCAACAAACGTCAGGCACGCATTCCCAATATGTTTCCTCCAGGTCGCCCGTTTTCCTTGAATGATTACATGAAGGAGGTTGGTGAAGAAATATCTAAGAGAACTGCGCGCAACGACTTGTCCGCCTTGGTGCAGGTGGGCATGCTGGAGAAAAAGGGGAAAGGGAAAAACACAGAATACATCCAGCCGAAGTTGGAAGAGTAATGATTGTTTGCCGGAACCTTCCGGAACCGCAAATGGTGTATGAAATGATCCTTTTCATCATTTGCCGCAACCCACTGATTTCCAAGTAAATGCGAGTGACAGAGCCCGTAAGTGGCACTCTGTCGTTCGATGCCGAATATAGCCGGAAATGCGTGCGGGCAGGAGTTCATCACCTGTTGAACCAAAGACTATTTAAAATTTAGATTCAGGTTCCGGCAAGATCCGGCAAGTCAATGCGGAGGGCTGTGGAATCACAAAACTCGGCAAAATCCTTATTATTCAATCAGTTACAGCTTGAACGTAAACGACGCTCAAGGTTGGCTTCTACCCCTCCGGCAAATTCCGGCAGAACGAAACTTCTTAATTCCGACTCCAACCACGTCTTCAACATGCTACGCAGGTTGGGCGCCGCTACGGTAAGAACCGACCATATGCGTGTCCCAAGAGCTCGGGCAAAGTCATTTATGAGATCCTGTCCATCCTCGAAGTTGATCGAAACCCGCACGGCCATCGCTGATTCCTGTTTGGGCGGTTGTTCGCCGTTGACCTGAAATCCAAACATAGCCGCTGGGTGGATCACCAGCGTCTGGACTCTACGAAACTGGCACCAATGATTGGCTTAACTTGAGCGATTCATATAATCGCGCTCTTGCTTCATATCCGCCCTACTTCGAGACTCAAGATTCCCGGTAAATCCCCGTATCTGCTGGCGAGCGAGAGTTTGTTGTAAGTGAGACTAGTCCCGGATAGTTTTCTTGCTCGACCCGTGGATATGAGTCAAGAAAGCGAACCAGGGAAAGCGTGGTTTCGTTCTGTCACTCGGATGGTCCACTAAATGGCTGTGTCGGCTCCGCGGATGGTGAAATCATCGTGGCCGCCGGTGCTCGTGGACTCTACTTTTTGCGCCTGCTCCGTTGAATCATTAGCTTGTGGCACAGACTTCAGTCTGTGTGAGGCGCAGGAGTGCGTCTTTCCATCTGACACTCCTACTCGAAAAAATAACGCCATTGTAAAAGTTGAGACGTATTAATGATGTGGCGCGACCTTTGACGGCAGAGGATTCAGCCAATATAGTGGGCCATCAGGCTGTAGGAGTAGTCATGCAGTTTGAATATTGGTATTAGAGATTCAACTCATTACTGGGAGCGCGGGCGTCTCGCCCGCAATGAGCGCGAAGCGCAAAATCGATTTGATAAAACGAGGTACGAACAGTACCAAGCACTAAGTACCAGGCACTAAGCTCTATTCAACGGTCTTCTGGTCCCAATCTACCCCCGACAGATCGGACCTCCGAATATTCAACCAGCATCACCCTTGTGAGCAACGGAAAAACCATCGGCATTGGAATCATTGGGGCTGGGTTTGCCCGAACAACCCAGATCCCGGGCTTTCAAGATTGCATGGGAGCGCGAGTGGTCGCGATCGCCAGCCGCAACCGTGACCATGCCGCTGATGTGGCTAAGGAATTTAAGATTCCTCATGTGGCTAAAGATTGGCGCGAGTTGATTGCCCGCGACGACATCGATCTGGTGAGCGTCGTCACACCTCCAGCGACTCACATGGAGATGACGCTCGCCGCGATTGAACATTGGAAGGCGGTGCTGTGCGAAAAGCCGATGGCCATGAATGCCGATGAGGCCAAACGCATGACGGACGTTGCGCAGCAGACGGGGGTGCTGGCGCTGATCGATCACGAGTTGCGCTTCTTGAGAAGCAGGCGGACCATGCGCTCGCTTTTAACAAGTGGGTCGATCGGCTCAGTGCGCCACTGCAATTACGTCTTTCGTTCAGACTATCGCGGGGTGTTGGACCGGGCCTGGGACTGGTGGTCGGACGAACAGATGGGTGGCGGCACGCTCGGCGCGATCGGCTCGCATGTCATCGATTCTTTTCGCTGGATGCTGGGAACGGAGGTAAGCGCCGTCTCGTGCATGTTGACCAGTCACATTGCGGAACGACCTGACAAATCGTCGGGTGGCATGCGCCCGGTAACATCTGACGACGAAGCAAAACTGCATTTTCGCTTCGCCGATTCCTCGCTTACAAGAAATACTACCGGCGCCGCGTCCCTCTCGGTGGTCGAATCGGGCCCTTACAAAAATCGGATCGAGATTTATGGCACTAGTGGCGCCCTGATGGTTGAAGAGACTGGGGAGCTGTGGCGTTCACCGGCAGGCTCAGGCGCCTGGCGGCCAGTTCAAATCCAGCAGGATCCGATCGCGCCTGGAATGCGCCCCTCGAGTTGGTCGCGCGGCTTTGCGGCCTTCTCATGTCAAATAGTTGAAGCGCTACGCAAAGGACACAACACGGTCGACGGCGCGGCGACTTTCGACGACGGTTATCGGGTGCAGCTCGTTTTGGATGCGGCCCGGGCCTCGAATCAGAGTGGATGCTGGACTGACTGTTCCCCTGTTCCCTGATACCCTGTTGGTTCTCGCTGCATGGCCCAAACCAACATTAAATCGAACGAGCTGCGCGTCGGCATTGACACAGGTGGAACGTTTACCGATTTTGTTTTTCAGCTGAACGGGCGCCTGCAAGTTTTTAAGCTTCCTTCCACGCCTTCCGACCCTTCAATCGCAATCACCTCCGGGTTACAGCGCATCGCCAACATCACGGGCGCAAAGCTGCAAAAAATTGGAGTCGTTCATGGCACGACCGTAGGAACCAATGCGCTGCTCGAACGGCGTGGCGCGCGCACGGCCCTGATCACGACCCACGGTTTTGCGGACGTTCTGGCCATCGGCCGGCAGGCGCGGCCGGAGCTCTACAACCTTCACGCAGTGAGGCTGCCCGCTTTGGTGCCCGACCACCTGCGATTCGGAATTCGCGAACGGGTGGCCGCCACGGGAGAAGTGCTCGAAGCTCTGGATCAGGATCAGCTCAGTTCTTTGATCGACAAATTGAAACAAGAGAACGTCCAGTCAGTTGCCGTCTCGCTGCTTTTCTCATTCGCGTATCCGGAGCACGAGCAAAGGATCGCCAATGCGCTTTCTGCTCTTAATACACCCATCTCGATTTCGCACAAGATACTGCCCGAGTACCGCGAATACGAGCGCACTTCAACAGTCGCAATCAATGCTTACCTGCAACCTCTGATGGGTTCCTACTTGAGAAGTCTTGAGACTCTTGCTCCTAAACTGCGCGTGATGCAATCGTCTGGCGGAAGCGTCTCGTCTGCCGTCGCTGCCGACGAGCCGGTGCGCACAATTCTCTCGGGGCCGGCGGGTGGAATCGTAGGGGCTTTGCGAGCCGCTCGGGCTGCGGGATTCGAAAGCATCATTACTTTCGATATGGGAGGTACCTCGACCGATGTGGCCCTGTGCGATCGCAACGGCTTGCGCACCACCAATGAAGCATCGGTTGCCGGTCTTCCGGTGGCTGTTCCGGTCATGGACATTCATACGGTTGGAGCTGGTGGCGGATCAATCGCCAGAGTTGACGAGGGCGGCTCACTACGCGTGGGCCCAGAATCGGCAGGCGCAGATCCCGGGCCCGCGTGTTACGGACGTTCGATGATGCCCACGGTGACTGATGCGCATTTGGTGTTGGGCCATTTTGGCGGCGCCGGGCTGCTGGGTGGTGAATTCCGACTGGACGACGGACGAGCGCGACAGGTTCTGGCAACACTGGCACTCGAGATGAGCCGGGCTGCTGGCCGGAGAGTTAACGTTACTCAGGCTGCGCAGGGAGTGATCTCCGTCGCCAACACAAATATGGAACGTGCGCTCAGGAGTATCTCGGTAGAACGAGGCTACGACCCGCGTGAGTTTGCCTTGCTTCCTTTTGGCGGCGCCGGCGGACTTCACGCGGTCGATCTGGCGCGGGCTTTGCGGATTCCGCTTGTGATTGCGCCGGTGACTCCGGGAGCCCTATCGGCGATCGGCGTGGTGGCGGCAGATGTGGTCAAGGATCAAAGCCGCACCGTGATGCTTGCGGCCGGCCCCGAGGTCGAAAAGAAACTCGAGCGCACGTTCAGAGATCTCGAGCGCACGGCCGATCGAGTGTTGCGCCGGGAGGGGTTTGCGCATTCAAAACAGCGTCACGAGCGTTCGCTGTTCGTGCGTTACCGGGGACAATCTTTTGAGCTCGAGATCATGCCCCGCAAGCTCGATCACAAAAATATCGCTGCGACTTTTCATCAAACGCACATAGCACGTTATGGGTATGCGCAGCAGTTGAATGTGATTGAGATTGTCAGTACGAGGTTGCGATCGCTGGGACTGGTTCAGCAGTTAAAACTCGAACGATTTAGCGCGGCTCGCAAGACTGCGCCGGGCAAGCCCCACGCCTCTGGATTTGCGTATTTCAACGGCAAGAAACATCGCGTTGGAATCTACCGGCGTGATGATTTACGTGTTGGGATGAAGCTGGGCGCGCCATGCATTGTGACGGAGTATTCCGCGACGACGTTGGTTCCTGCGGGAGCAATTGCAAGTGTAGACAGTTTCGGAAATCTGATTATCAATGTGAGGTAATTGTCCGACAAACTTCAGTTTGTCGAACGATCATGACATTCCAGGGGCCGACAAACTGAAGTTTGTCGGACGCTACGATCTTGACATTCCAGGGGCCGACAAACTGAAGTTTGTCGAACACAAATGAGTAAGTTCGATCCGACAACTCTGGAAATTTACCGCGCACTCTACACCTCGGTGGCCGAGGAAATGGGCATCGCGCTCCGGCGCACGGCGTTTTCACCGAACATCAAAGAGCGGCGCGACTATTCCTGCGCGGTGTTTGATTACGCTGGACGAGTCATTGCGCAAGGGGACCATATGCCAGTTCATCTCGGCTCGATGCCGATGGCGGTCGCGGCGGCCTTAAGCGCTATCAAGATTGAACCGGGCGATGTCGTTGCGTTAAACGATCCTTTTGCGGGTGGGACACATCTGCCCGACGTGACGCTCGTGAGTGGAGTGTGGGCATATGCCGACGCGGGGACGCGGGAACGCAGGGATGGCGTGACAGGGGGAGCGGGAGACGCCGGGACGCGAGTGCGAAAACAAATGAAAACAGCCGGACACCTGGATGCGACCCGAAGATGCCCTCCCCGTCTCCCCGTCACCGTTTCTCCCCGTCCTCTCTTCTACGTGGCTAACCGGGCGCATCACGCGGACATCGGCGGAGCTACCCCTGGCTCGATGGGGCTGGCAACCGATGTTTATGGCGAAGGATTGCGCATTCCTCCGATCCGGCTGGTGCGCGCTGGGGAGATCGACAGGGAAGTGATGCGCATGATTTTGGCGAACGTGCGCGGCCATGATGAACGCGGTGGGGACTTCCAGGCCCAGATTGGCTCATTAAAAACCGGGCAAGCGCGGCTATTGGAAATCGTTGGGAGGCGAGGCGCACGAGAAGCGATAGAGTATGCCGCTCACCTGGTTGCCTACTCAGCTCGACTGATGCGGCATGCGATCGGAATGATTCCAGACGGCCGCTACCACTCAGAAGACTTCCTTGACAACGATGGTATTAGCGACCAAGCCATTCCGATTCGAGTGACAATCGACATCAAGAGTGATCGGGCGCGCGTCGATTTCTCCGGCAGCGCGCCGCAGGTTGCCGGAGCGATCAACGCCGTGGAAGCAATAACGGTGTCGGCAGTTTCGTATGTATTTCGTTGCCTTATTGGTGGAGATGCTCCTGCCAGCGCCGGTTTGCTGGAGCCAATCGAAGTGATTGCTCCGGCAGGCACGGTGGTGAATGCGCTTCACCCTGCTTCCGTCGCGGGCGGTAACGTCGAAACTTCGCAGCGCATCGTCGACGTTTTATTCAAGGCCCTGGCTCAGGCGCTGCCGGAGCGAATCCCCGCAGCCAGCCAGGGCACCATGAACAATCTCACCATTGGGGGAATTGATACTCGCATAGGACGCGAATTCTCTTACTACGAAACAGTAGCGGGCGGTATGGGGGCGCGACCCAACGGCGACGGCCTGACCGCGGTCCACACACATATGACCAACAGTCTCAACACTCCCGCGGAAGCGCTCGAGTACGCGTATCCTTTGCGGGTGCGCGAATACAGTATTCGCAAGGGATCGGGTGGTCGCGGCAAGTATTGGGGCGGCGATGGAGTTACTCGTGAGATTGAGACTCTGGTGCCGGCGCGCATGTCGTTGTTGTCCGACCGACGGCACTATGCGCCTTATGGTCTTAAGGGCGGCACAGCCGGACAGCGGGGCCGCAACTCAATCATTCGCGACGGTCAAAAGAAACAGATCAGTTCAAAAGGAAGTTGGGAATTAAAGGCAGGCGATCGGGTACGAATTGAAACTCCCGGCGGCGGCGGCTTCGGTCCAAAAGGTTAATGTTAGTAGTCCAGATTCTACAGTGGCAGCGTGACAAAGCGATTAATGTAATCTTCACTCTCCGAGGCTGACCAAATCAGTATTAATTCTTCAATTATCGTTCTCACTTTTGCACGTCTCGGAATCGAAAAGACTCCTGGGGAGGAATTTTTCTTGATGAAATCTGCAAAGTGGAACGGCATTGTTCTGCGGTCATGCGTCACAAGAATTCGATCCTGGGCAGCGGCTCGAGCCAAAACCTCAATATCGGACAAACCCGATAGCTCAGCCTGCTGGGCAGTCTGAAAGCTGATCTCCGGGACACGTTGCAGTACTCCCGAAACAATATGCTGATTAAGATTCTGATCCGCCTGAAAACGTACAATCAAGGTTGTGAGGTTAATAAATCATTCTTGCGCGCGCGTTCGAGCTTCTCATACAGGTCAGGATTTGCCGCCCGTGAGGCTTGACGCAGTTTTTCAAACTCAGCTTCGTCATCAGCAAGATACTGGTCTATTTCAGTCTTGTTTGCAAGGTAAAATGCAATAGCGCCGTAGACCTGTTCAAGAGTGAGTGTAGGGAACGACTTCTGAATGCACTCGGGGGAAGAGCCATCCAGAAAGCCATAGACCACTGAGTCCAGAGAAACTCGCGTACCTGCTATTCTGTAAGCCCCCTCATTGAGTTGTACATATTCCTTGGTCATTTCCATCTTGTCTTCCTGAGTGACAGAGATCCAAACGTTTTGGATTCTAGCTTATTTTCTCCCTCAATTGAAGTTTACGGAGTGGCATCAAATGGCATTGCGCGAAAGGTCCACGATTCAATAGAGTCGATCCACGATCCCTCACTAAAAGCACGCAACACCTTCGTGTTAGTTCCTGTTTTTGGGTGGATCGTTCTCTGCATCTATGCCTTTCAACATTAGTCACTTAGATCACGAACCATTGTGAACAAGACCTGAAATTTCGTAGTCCTTTATTTCTAAAAATCTGTGTAATCTGCGGATCAGGTGGTGAGCCTTCGATAAATCCCCGGAAGACGCTCGGGCAGAGAGAGCACGTCGTCAATGATTGTGTAACCAATCTCGCCGTAGAGATCCTTCAGCTCGGCTTCAGATTCCCGATCGATGGTGATGCAGAAAGGAGTGATGCCCTGAATCTTGGCCTGCCTCAAAGCCTCGCGCGTATCTTCCCGAGCGTACCGAGCATCGCCATAATCGTGGTCATAAGGACGCCCATCGGAAAGCACAATCAACAGTCGCGTACGAGCTTGTTGCCGCGAGAGCTTCGCCGTGGCATGGCGAATAGCGGCGCCGAGACGCGTGTTGTTCTGGTAAGTGATGCCTCCGATGCGGCGTTTGACTTCATCCGAATACTTCTCGTGAAAATCTTTCACCACATAATACTTGACGTTCCGGCGCCCTTCCGAAGTGAAACCATTTATCGAGTAGCTGTCACCAACGGCTTCCAGCGCCTCGCTCATTAAAACGAGTCCTTCCTTTTCGATCTCGATGATGCGCCGGCCCGGATGCGTGTAGGGCTGCAACGGATGGCGGCCGATGGTGCGCGCCGTGGATGAAGACTGATCGAGCAGGAAAGATACGGCCACGTCGCGGCGCCGGCGCAAACGTTTGGTGTAGAGGCGCTCAGACTGATGCCCGTCCGCCCGGCGATCGATTACATAATCAATTACCGCATTAAGATCGTAATCTTCGCCGTCGAGTTCGTTGGTCACGCGCGTCAGATCTTCCGGCTTCAGCAATTGAAACTGATGCCGGATCGACGAGATCACGCCTTTGTGCCGCTCGCGTGTTTGATCGACAAACATCCGATCGCCATGCTTCACCCGCTTCTCGATTACCCGGCACCAGCCGAGTCGATGGTCCGTCAGTTCGCGATCCCATTCGTCATAGTTGTACGCGACTTCGCCTTCTTCAAGCTTCTGTTCAGGACTCTCAGCCTCGATCCAGGCTTCGGCGCCATCCAGCTCGTCCGGTTCGCCCTCCGCGTCAGCATCATTCCACGCATTGAAGAGTTCGCGGACATCACGCCTTTGCGGTTCGCGGAGCGCGGGTTGCGTCTTTAGAGTTTCGCTGATCGCGGCGCTTTCATCTTCGCTTGCGGACGTTTCTTCCTGCGTTTCCAGTTGTTGCACTGAGTCGTCGGCCGAAGAAATTGATTGAAAGAGCGAGTAGACTCGGCTGGTGGCCATCAAGGTGTCGGCGACCGTCGCCGCTGGAGCGGACAGGTACTCAGTCACTATCGTCTCGAGCTCTGAAACCACCTGACTGTAGTACTGCCGCGAATCGTCAAGCGCGCCGCCCAGCAAGGTGATCTGAAAAAGCAGCTCAAAAGGGACCATTCCAGCGGCAAGATCGAGGATGCAAGGGCGACCGCGCCGCAAGTGTTCACGAATCAAGTCAAGATCGCGAGCCAGACCGCGATAATGTTGGCGCAGCCGGAAATCGATGCGGCCATTCTCGAGCGTGCCAAAGATTCTTTGTGCCAGTTGTTTGTGAGGGAAAAGCTTCAACACCTTTCGATAGTCCACGGTGTCCACCGTGCCCATCGCGTCCATGGTATCCATGGTATCCATCGCGTCCATCGCGTCCATCGCGTTCGTGATGCACCCACCCAAAGCAAACGCGTCGCGTGCATCGGCATTCCGGGGATCGTACTTTTCAGCGATCGCCGCATAGGCCGCCGCAAGGCCAACGGTGCCACGCTCGTGTGTTCCAAACTCAATCTGACCGGCGGCGTGAGCTGCGAGCACTTTGTAAAGACGAAAATCAAGTTCATCGTCGCCAAATTCGGCTACCAGCGAAGGGAGATGAATCGTCCGCCCATCGCCAATTCTGCTTTCAATCGGAACCGCCGAAATTGGCGCCAGGTCTATGTCATGTCCAGTGAGGCCTTCGACATAAAGCTGCAGCAGATGTTGCACGGAATCGAGCGCCAGGCCCTTGCTGCCACTGTGCAGGGCTTCGTAACTGCCTCGAGTTTCGAGCGCGAAATAGCTGCGGCGCGCGCGTGTATCAGAGGCGGCAAATGCCAGACCCTGCTGGGCCCACTCTGTGAATTGCTCGATCGATACTGTCCTGAGCACTGTCGGGCTGGCGCGAAAGCAAGCAAGCGCCGCCTCGCTGTCGAGGCGCGCAATGTTCTCCGTTAACGCGAGCACCCGAAGGGACAATTCCACCGCTTGCGCGCGATCGACTTCAACCAGAAGTCCGCGCATGAATCGTGGCGTGCTCTTTACAAAAGCCACCAAACTGGCATTTCCATGTTGTGCAACTATCCAGAGAAGCTTGATCCAGTCGTCGAAAATCTCGGGCAGCAGGCGCAGCACCTCACCGCCCGAGAGCATGACGTGCAACGCACCGCCACCACCGCGCTCAAGGAAGTCGCTGGTGCGATCCAGTAATTTGAGCGCGTCTTTCAATCTGAGATTTCCCAGAGCGCCGGGCATTGCTGGCCAGGCGTCGGCGGCAATACCCCCAGCCCGAGACGCAAAACCGGACGCCACCGCCAGTGCTCTTTCGCGAAGAGATGGATCCTCGTTTCGATTTAAAAAAGTGATGACCTGCGGCGTAGCCGCAAGAAAATCCGCGCTGTGCTTTGCCGAGCGCCTGGAGATCTCGGAGGCAATTTCCAGAACGGAAATCAGGGTCTCGGGATCGCTGATGGTTTCCGCCAGCGCACCGGCTCTTGCTAATGTCTCAGTCCCCACTGTTGGGGAGAGGGTCATCTGCCTTGCACTGAGCTGAAAAAGAGTTCGCTGGGCTTCTTTAGGGACATTTTTGAGATGATCAACCCCAGCGGAAAAAAAGGAAATCGCTGTTTCAACATCGGCCATGGCCAGGCGACGGCCCATCTCGCCCCACGAGCGCAAGCTTGCGGCGTCAAGTACATGAGCGGCTTCGGGCGCGGCGCGCAGAAAGTCGAGACTTGCCCGCAGGGAGACCGCCGCTATTGAAGCACTTGCGTCCAAGGCAGTTGCTGCCTTGTCGAAAGGCAACCGTACCAGCTTCTGAGTCAACTCCAGAAACGACTGCCTTTCGGAGGCGTTCTTGATCTTGCTCAGGCTCTCTTTGATTTCGAGTTCGAACTTGGACTGAGAAATGTCCCCATTTCCTTCACGCCGGGTTTCGTCTTTGAGGTCATCTACGTTCATTTCAAAGCTTTCACGTGAGGATAGTTCAGAATTTTGTAGTCGGAGGTTAATAGCGGGTAATCAAAAACCCTTGCGGTGGCTACTATCATTTGATCGGCGGGGTCCTTATGGAAACCGGCGGGTAGCTGAGTTGATGCTAAAACAATACTTGGCGTAAGACCGAGTAGGACAATACCGGGGTATCTGAGTGCCTGGTCGAACCATTCAGCAACCGCGCAAGGGAGAATGAGACGCTTGTATTCGACCAGCTTTGCAACTTCCCAACACGAAATAATGCTGATAGCCAATCCTTCTTGCTCGTTATCCTCTAGTAACGCGATTTGGCTCGCACTAAGGTGATCATCGCCATGAACCCACCAAATCCAAATGTGAGTATCGAGCAGAATCATTGAGCGCTGTTCCAATCATCTTGAGCCACTGGCTCAGTCGGCTCGATATATTTGATCGGCGCTCCACGAAGCGGATAAGCCTTCTCTCCGTTTGCGGCCTGCTGTCGAGCAACAATGATTATCTCGACCGAATCGCCGGCATGGAATGGCAAATCTTCCAGAGTTAATCGCCCATCCCTCTCGAAAGTGGCTTCGACGTAGTGTGGATTCATAATGGACTCCCTATCTCAAAACTGTAATTATAAACCATGCAATGCCCACTACTTCAGGGGGGGCTGCAATACCACTTCAAATGACAGTCGTGACGATCTCGCGGATGCTGCGCTGCAATTCACGATCATCCGTGATCGGCGAACATATGGCTACGTCCGCCGCGGTGACCGCCGGGATTCCCAGGGCAATCATCTGCGCTGCATAAATCAACAAACGCGTGGATACCCCTTCCTCCAGGCCGTGTCCTCGGAGATTGCGAACCTTCTGACCAATCAAGACCAGGTCTCGAGCGGTGCCTTCGTCAACACCGCCTTCACGCGCCACAATCTCGGCCTCCAACTCTGGTGGCGGGTAGTCGAAATCAATCGCTACAAAACGCTGGCGCGTCGACTGCTTCAGATCCTTAAGGATCGATTGGTAGCCAGGGTTGTAGGAAACGACCAGCATGAAATCCGAGGGCGCTTCGAGGATGGTGCCGCGCTTTTCAATGGGCAGCCGCCGGCGATGATCAGTTAAAGGATGGATGATGACCACGGTGTCTTTGCGTGCTTCGACCACTTCATCGAGATAGCAAATGGCGCCGTTGCGTACGGCGGCAGTGAGCGGGCCGTCGTGCCAAATCGTTTCCTCGCCCTCAAGCAAAAATCGCCCGACCAGATCGGTCGCCGAAAGATCTTCATGACAGGCGACCGTAATAAGCGGCCGCTCGAGACGCCAGGCCATGTACTCGACAAAGCGAGTCTTGCCACAACCCGTCGGCCCTTTGAGTACTACGGGCAAGCGGGCAGTATGGGCTGCCTCAAATAGGTCTACCTCGCGGCCAACGGCAAGGTAATATGGCTCTTCGCTGATGCGATACTCTTCAATTGCTAGTTCTGGCATGTTTCACAGTTTCGAGTTCCGAGTTCTGAGTTCCAAGTTCCGAGTTCCGAGTTCCGAGCAACTTATTACTGGGAGCGCGGGCGTCCTCGCCCGCAACGATTCGCCGAGTTCCAAGTCCCGAGTTAGTCAGTCAAGGTTCCGAGCAACTTATCACTGGGAGCGCGGGCGTCCCCGCCCGCAACACCCGCAAGCACTAACTTCCTTCCCAAGTCGCTCGCCCCTTCACTTTCGCGGTTTGAGCGATTGCGGGCGCGAGCGCGCCCACGACGAAATGACTATCTATTCCAAACTTGAAACTGACCTCGCGAGTTGTCTCAAGTGCCAACTGACTTCCGAGCCCTTATACGGTATTCTAGAGCGTTCGCGAGTACAACTCGAAACTCGGAACTCGGAACTATGAAGATAGCGGTAGCAATGAGTGGCGGCGTGGATTCTTCCGCGGCCGCAGCAATTCTAAAGGCGCAGGGCCATGATTTGGTCGGCTTCACGATGCAACTCTGGAATCAGCGCCGGGGCATCAACACGGACGAAAACGGCGATCCGCTTCCCTCGCGTTGTTGTTCACTAGATGACGTTTATGACGCGCGCCGCGTCGCCGAAGAACTGGGCTTTCCCTTTTATGTGCTTAACCTCGAGCGAGAGTTTGAGCGTGACGTGGTGCAGCCCTTTGTGGCGAGCTACCTCAACGGCGAGACTCCCATTCCCTGCGTTTCCTGCAACAGTCGTTTGAAATTCGCGGCACTGGATCGGCTCGCCGTGAGTCTGGGGTGCGAGAAAGTTGCCACCGGACACTACGCGCGCGTCGAATACGATTCCGCAGCGAATCGTTACCGCCTTTTGCGAGGGCGAAATCGGCAGAAAGATCAGTCATATTTCCTGTGGGAGATGACGCAGGATCAGTTATCACGGTCGCTCTTTCCGCTCGGCGAAATGGCGAAGGCCGACGTCCGCGAGGTCGCACGCGACCATCACCTGGCGGTAGCTGAGAAGGCTGAGTCGCAGGAAATTTGTTTCGTTCCCGACGGTAACTATGCAGGGTTTATCGATCGCTATCTGGAAATGGGGGACGCCTCAGATCGTCTGCCGGGGGAGGGTAATATCGTCGACCCAAAAGGTGCGGTCGTGGGGCGGCACACTGGCATTCATCGTTACACAGTCGGCCAGCGTCGAGGCATCGGCATTGCGAACGAACGGCCTCTCTACGTCCTTTCGATCGACGCACCGCATAATCGGGTCGTCGTGGGTGAAGCAGAAGAGTTGATGAGCCGCGAATTTATCGCCGCTGGTGTGAACTGGATTGCTCTGAACAACCCCGACACACCTGTGCGAGCTGAAGTGCGGGTGCGTTATCGTCACACAGAAGCTGCAGCGACAATTACCTCACTGGGCAACAGCCGAGCGCAAGTAGTCTTTGAAGAACCTCAGCGCGCCATCACGCCTGGGCAAGCCACAGTCTTCTACCGCGATGACGAGGTACTTGGTGGCGGATGGATAGTGAAGAAGACAGAATAGACAGGGCAGAAGCAGGAGGCAGGAAGCAGGGGGCAGGGGCAGGAATCAGGAGGCAGGGGCACAGGAGGCAGGCGCAGGAAGCAGGGGGCAGGAGGCAGGGGCAGGAATCAGGCGCAGGAAGCAGGGGCAGGGGCAGGAGCAGGAAGCAGGGGCAGGGGCAGGGGCAGGTGCAGGAAGCAGGGGCAGCGCAGGAGGCAGGCGCGTGGCGGAGGAGAACGGTGTCGTGTAAGCATTGGCCTGTAAGACTGTGAGCACTGGCAGTGAGGAGAAATTTGCAACTCCTGCTCCTGCTTCCTGCTCCTGCCGCCTCCTGCCGCCTGCTCCTGCTTCCTGCTCCTGCCACCTGCTCCTGCCTCCTGATTCTCGTGTCCTTCCAAACCTTTTACTCACCTGGCACGTACAAGAACACGCGATTTCTCAACCGAACCAATTCGCAAAGATAAGCGAGAGTAAGGCAGGAGTAAGTTATGGCAATGTCAAGCACACGAAAAACAGTTCTGATTATCAGCGGCATCCTGGTGGGTCTGGCTCTGGTGGCGCTGATTGGAATCGCAGTGTTGGTCGCGGCGCTTCGTCCGGGTGCTCCAAATATTAGAGACAACAGCGTGCTCGCACTTCGTGTGGCCGGACCTTTGCCTGATTACGTCCCCGAAGATCCACTGCGGAGATTTCTTGGCGGCCCGGATCAATCGCTCACGAATCTACTGCTGCAATTCAAGAAAGCGAAGGCTGACACTCGCATCAAGGCGATCATCCTCGACATTGATTTCTCGGGTGTAGGCTGGGGCAAAGCCGAGGAAATTCGCGATGCAATTGCCGACTTCCGTTCCTCCGGCAAGCAGGTGTATGGCTACCTCGAATATGGCGCCAACAAGGAATACTACATCGCCAACGCCTGCGATCGCATTTATGTTGCCCCTCCGGGTGAGCTATTCATCAATGGACTCGCCGCCAACGTAATGTTTTTCCGCGGCACGTTGGATAAGGTGGGCATCTATCCGGACATGTACCAGATTGGAAAATACAAGAGTGCCGGAGATATGTTTACCCGTAAGGAGATGTCCGAGGCCCACCGGGAATACATCAATTCACTCCTTGACGATCTCTTCAATCGCTACGTCGAGGCGATTGGTAAAACGCGCGGTAAATCGCCTGAAGATGTACGCGCGATCATCGATGACTCCCCGTACAGCGCCGCCAAAGCGAAAGAAGTTGGATTGATCGATACGGTCGGCTATCGCGACGAACTCGAAAAGGAGCTGAAATCGAAGCTCGGTTACAAAGAAGAAGATGATCTGCGAGTGGTAAAGGGAGAGTATCGTGACGTTACGCCGGAATCGTTGGGGCTCAATAAAGGCGAGCGGATCGCAGTGATTTACGCTACCGGTGATATCAGTTCAGGCAAGTCCGAAAATAGTCCCAGCGGCGATCAGTCGATTGGTTCGGATACTGTCGCAAAGGCGCTCAACGAAGCTCGTGAAGACAAAACAATCAAGGCGATTGTGCTGCGCGTAGACAGTCCCGGAGGCGCCAGCCTCGCCTCAGACATCATCTGGCATGCGGTCGATTCAGCCAACCAAAAGAAACCTGTGGTAGTTTCCATGGCGGACGTGGCTGCGTCGGGCGGTTATTACATCTCTGCCAGCGCCAGGAAGATCGTGGCCCAGCCTTCGACGATTACCGGTTCGATTGGTGTGGTGGCCGGCAAGCCGGTTGTCAAGGAACTCTACGATTGGATTGGAATTTCAAATGAATACGTACTCCGCGGAAAGCAGGCGGGCATGTTTCGCGAAACCGAGAAGTTCACGCCTGAGGAACGCGCGAAATTTGAAGAGTGGATTAATACAACCTACTACAACGATTTCGTGCCCAAGGTGGCAAAAGGCCGCAATAAGGAGGCTGCTTACATCGACTCGGTGGGCCAGGGCCGCGTTTGGACAGGCGCGCAGGGAAAGGAGCGAGGCTTGGTTGATGAGTTTGGCGGGCTCGACCGGGCCGTTGAGCTCGCTAAGCAACTCGCAAAAATACCTGCTGACAAAGGCGTTGAGCGAGTGATTCTCCCGCGTCCAACTACTTTGCTGCAGGAGTTGTTTAGCGGCAGCGGTGATTACATGTCCGCCGAGATGCGACAAAAGCAAGCCGTCTTTGCCGCGCTGCCGGAGGATGCACGCCGAGCGCTGCGTTATATGCACCTGATGGATAAAATGAAGAACGGCCAGTCAATGCTCCTAATGCCGTTCGATTTGAGGATCAAGTAGCATCCCATAATCCACTAAACTCCACGAGCGCGAACCCCACGGGAACCAACACGAAGTGTTTAGTGCTATGTTTCGTGCGATTTAGTGGATCGTTTGTTTTGGTTGCGTCCTTGAACCGCGCGCTGTGTTAATCGGCGTAATCTGTGGATCGCAATCGGCGTAATCTGCGGATTCATTTTGTAATCTCTGCCAGGCCATTCATGTAAGGACGCAGAGCCTCCGGAATAACTACCGACCCGTCTTCCCTTTGGAAGTTTTCCAGAATCGCAATCCAGGTTCGCCCCACCGCCAGCCCCGAGCCATTTAGAGTGTGTACAAACTCCGGCTTGGCGCCGCCCGCGCGTCGAAAGCGAATCTGCGCCCGGCGCGCCTGAAATGCTTCATAGTTTGAACAGGACGAGATCTCTCTGAAAGTCTCCTGCGACGGTAGCCAAACCTCGATGTCGTAAGTCTTTGCCGATCCAAAGCCAAGATCGGCAGTGGACAAAACCACCACGCGATAATGCAGGCCAAGCTTCTGCAAAATCGCTTCGGCATCGCGGGTGAGAGATTCCAGTTCGTGGTAAGACTGTTCCGGTAAAGCGTACTTGACCAGTTCAACTTTCTCGAACTGGTGCTGACGAATTACCCCGCGCGTGTCTTTTCCGTAGCTGCCGGCTTCGGAACGAAAGCACGGGGTATAGGCAGCCCACTTTAGGGGGAGCTCTGCGGCCTCGAGTATTTCCTCCCGGTGATAATTGGTCACCGGCACCTCCGCAGTCGGCACCAGGTACAGGTCTCGATCATCCTGCAGTTTGAAAAGGTCCTGCTCGAACTTTGGAAGGTTTCCCGTGCCAAAAAGAGCACCCCGGTTGACGATAAAGGGCGGCAATGTTTCACGGTAACTGTGCTCGCGGGTCTGGACTTCGAGCATGAAGTTGATCAGGGCGCGCTCCAATCGGGCGCCGGCCCCATTGAGAATGGCGAACCGTGATGAGGCAATCTTGGTTGCGCGTTCCAGATCGAGAATGCCCAAAGCGCTCCCCAAATCCACATGATCCCTGGGCGTGAAGCTGAAATCCGGCCTCGTCCCCCAACGCCGGATTTCTACATTCGCGGATTCATCCTTTCCGACCGGAACGCTCTCGTGCGGAAGGTTCGGCAGCCCAGCCAGCAGGTCGCGCATGCGCGTCTCTGCCGCTTCGCGTAATTGATCGAGCTCACCAATGCGTTGTTTCCAGGCGTTGACTTCGTTACGTCGCCCCTCGGCTTCGTCCCGCTTGCCCTCTTTCATAAGGGCGCCAATCTCGCGGCTGGCAGCATTGCGCTGGGCATTAAGTTGATCTGATTCCGAGATTACCCGCCGGCGCTCGGCGTCAGCCTGCGCGAAGTCATCGAGGGCGTCGGCGGGCACGCCGCGGCTTTGCAGCCTCGTGCGCGCCTCATCGAAATTTTCCCTGACGTAGTTGAGATCGAGCATTGTTTTCTATTTCCGCAAAGAAGCTATTCAGAATCGACTTACCGCAATAAATAAAAACTCACGCTAGCCGAGCCAACAGATGCGTGTCAAGAAGGCCTCAAAATGAAATCTCAAATCCCGAATCTCAAATCCTACGAAGCTACTAACAGTTCAATTAATGTTTCGCAATCTGCGCAGCTCTTTTACCAAAGATACGCAGAAAATTTTCATTCAGGATCCACCACCCTTGTCCCATGACACGCATCCACGCGCCAAATGGGAAACGCTAATCTCTTTGGCTTTCAAAACTAAGAGCGGAATTTGAAATTGCTGAGAGTATAGTGAGAGAATACGAGACGAAAAACATGACCACGGTGATGAATCCTCCTCAATTAGCCTCCGAAACACGCTTCGTGCTGCATCACGTTAGCTGGGAGACTTACGAACAATTGCTGAAAGACTACGAGAGTCGAAGTGTGCCTCGCTTCACTTACGACCACGGAGACCTCGAAATTAGGAGTCCATCACTTCCTCACGAAACCGCCAGCCGAATCTTGTCGCTTTTGGTTAACCTCATTTGCGATGAATATGAGATCGATGTAATTGACCTGGGCTCAACGACTCAGAGACGCGTCGATTTGCTCCAGGGAGTTGAGCCCGACGGATGCTTCTACATCCAAAATGTCGAGACAATGAGGGGAGTTGGAGCGCTTGACTTGAAGATTCATCCGCCACCGGATTTGGTGATAGAGGTCGATATTACCAGCCCTTCGATAGCCAAAATCCCCATTTACGCGAGGCTGGGAGTACCGGAGATTTGGCACTTTAAGAACGACCACCTGGTCTTTCTGCGGCTTATTAAGGATCAGTATGTATCCGTTCGCGAAAGCGTCGCCTTACCCGGAATTCTCGCTGAAGATGTGGTCAGATTCGTCGCGGAGTCCGAAACGATGAAACGTCCGCAATGGCTTCGGGCCGTGAGAAAGTGGCTCAGATCGCAGCACGGTATCTAAACACTAGACCATCCAGGAAAATCCAATTTGAATAGCCAATCGAAACCTTTTGCCGGCCGAGCGGCCATCGTCACCGGCGGCACCCGCGGAATCGGGCGCGCGATTGCGCTCGAGCTCGCGCGACACGGCGCCGACGTCGCATTTAATTACGCAAAGAGTGCCGAAGCGGCCGACTCGCTGACAAAAGAGATCGAAGCGCAGGGTGTCCGCGTGTTGGCGGCTCAATGTGACGTGGCCAATACGGAAAGCGCCGCCGAGATGGTCAAACAAGTTAAGGACGCGTTCGGACGAATCGATTTCCTCGTCAACAATGCCGGCGTAACGCGCGACAACCTCATTCTGCGCATGAAAGAACAGGACTGGGATGAGGTAATGGATACCAATCTGAAGGGTGCATGGAATTTTGCCAAGGCCGCCTTGCGGGTGATGCTGAGGCAGGAGGGCGGGGGGTCGATTCTGAACATTTCCTCGATCAGCGGCAGCATAGGAATGCCGGGGCAGTCCAACTATTCAGCCTCCAAGGCGGGTATGATCGGTTTAACTAAAGCGTTGGCGAAGGAAGTCGCCAGCCGGAAAGTCACGGTCAACGCGTTGGCGCTGGGAATGGTCGCGACCGATATGTCCAGCGTGCTCGATGAAAATTACCGCACCAGAATTATCGAGCAGATTCCCCTGGGCCGGTTTGCCGAAGCAGACGAGGTGGCCCGCATTGCCTGTTTCCTTCTTTCGGATGATGCCCGCTACATCACCGGCCAGGTGATCCAGGTCGACGGCGGCCTGGCAATATAGATTCTCAAATCATGAAAGCCATTCAAGTCGCAGAGGTTGGCGGTCCAGAAGTTCTTAGGGTTATCGATCTTCCGGTTCCTGAACCCAAACCAAACGAAGCCGTGGTGCAGATCAAGGCCGCAGGCGTGAATTTTATCGACGTTTACTTCCGCGAAGGCCGTTATCCCGCGTCATTGCCTTTCATCAATGGACAAGAAGCTGCCGGGGTCGTTACTTCGGTGGGCGCTGATGTGCAAACCGTTAAGTCTGGCGACCGCGTGGCTTACTCGGGCGCGTTGGGAAGTTATGCAGAATTTTCGGCTGTGCCTGCTGACCGGCTGGTGAAGATGCCCGAACAGCTCGACTTTACTCAGGCGGCGGCCGGCATGCTTCAGGGAATGACGGCGCATTATCTAAGTCACAGCACGTATCCGATCAAGTCTGGTGAAACGGCGCTGATCCACGCGGCTGCGGGAGGCGTCGGCTTGCTGCTGGTGCAAATGGCCAAGAACCTTGGGGCGCGGGTAATCGGCACCGCCGGCTCTGAAGATAAGGCGCGTCTGGCGCGTGAAGCCGGCGCGGATGAGGTGATCATTTATACGGAGCAGGATTTTGAGACTGAAACCCGGCGCCTCACTGACGGCAAGGGAGTTCACGTGGTTTACGATGGGGTGGGTAAGACAACATTTGAGAAAGACTTGAATGTATTGCGCCCGCGCGGTTATCTCGTTCTGTTTGGCGGGGCGAGTGGCGCGGTTCCTCCGTTCGATCTGATTAATCTATCCCGGCACGGATCACTTTATGTTACGCGGCCAACCCTGGGCCACTACATTGCCACACGTGAAGAGCTCGAGTGGCGCTCGAGCGACGTGATGGAGATGATCATCCGTGGCGACCTGAAGCTTCGGATCCACAAATCATATCCATTAGGCGACGTTCAACAGGCGCACCGCGATCTGGAAGGAAGAAAAACAACCGGCAAACTACTTCTAATTCCCTGATTCCATCCGCGTTATCCGCGTTTATCTGTGGCTAGTACTTTTTAGCGAAATTAATTTCACTCCAGTAGCGAGTGACCTCTTAAATCCAGCCTTTGATAAGCGCTTTCTGGGCCTCTCCACTCGAACACTTCGGGATGCATCAGGTGAGCCAGGAGTTCTGTGCCTTCAACGACCCGCGGGCCGGGGCGGGCGAAGTAAGAGTTCGCGTCAACGGCGAAGACGCGGCCGTTGCGAACTGCGGGCAGATCAAAGAAAGGTGATGAGTTATGAGTACTGAGTGATGAGTTCGTGGGATCTTGAGTCGAGAGTCCTGAGTCGGATGAAGCCGGCTTGGCAAAAAAGCTGGTGGCTTGTGCGATGGTCTGATCGAGATTAAACCCGCAGGGAGTGACGATCAGAACTTCTGGAGCCCACTCGATAACATCGCTCAAAGGAATCCGCACGGAATCTTCTCCCTTGCGCCCGAGCGCGTCGATGCCGCCCGCAATCTCAACCATCTCGGGCATCCAGTGTCCGCTCGCATAAATCGGGTCGAGCCACTCCATGCAGAACACCCGCGGCCGCGTGGATAAGTCGCGCGTTGCTTCATGGATGCGGTTTAGTCTTGCTCGACCTGTTTCGATGAGCGTCTCTGCCGTATCCAGGCGTCCGGTTGCTTGGCCCAGGTCACGCAGATTCTCCCAAATCTCAGCCAGCGAGCGAGGCGTCAACCAGAGGACCTGCGGCTTTTTGGGCAGCAATTGCAGCGCGTGAGACACTTCATTTCCCGAAGGAGCACAAACCTGACATAAGTTTTGCGTCAGAATCAGATCAGGAGCGAGTTCCGTGAGCAGGTCTTCGTCAACCTGATAGAGACTCAACCCGTCTCGCATTCTTTGAGCGACTGCGGTGTCGATCTCGGGTTGGCTCATCTTTTCGACCGGAAGAACGTTGCGAACGACGACGGGTTTGCCGGCGACCTCGGGCGGATAGTCGCACTCGTGAGTGATGCCGACCAGGTTGTCCGCCAGACCGAGAGCACATGCCATCTCAGTGGCTGAAGGTAGAAAGGAAACTATTCTTAGGTTTGCGCTCATGATCCGCAGATTACGCCGATTTCAAAAATGCAGTTAGCCAGAGCCTCACTGCTCACTGCTTACCGCTCACTGCTCACTGCTTACCGCTCACTGCTCACTGCTCACTGCTCACTGCTCACTGCTCACTGCTCACCGCTTACTGCTCACTGCTCACTGCTCACTGCTCACTGCTTACCGCTCACTGCTCACTGCTCACTTCTTCAGCGCGAACCCCTTGCGGCGAATCTTCTTGACGCACGATGTGTCGAGTTCCTTCACAGTCCCGCGGTCAATAAACTCAGTACTCAACCGCTCAAGGCAATCGATGCCTTCCAAACCTCCAAAACCATGCGCTCCATGGGGCACGATAACATGCAGACTATTGGTCAGGTGCCGCGCCGCTGCCTCACCGTTTGACGGCGGCGTTACCGGATCCCATTCGCCCGTCAGAATCAGAACCGGCGCTGACGAACGCACCGGCTCGCGGTAGTCCGCCGGTATGGAAGCCCGGGGCCAGAGCGCACAAGCCTCACGCTGTTGCTGCAAACGATAATCGCCGAGAAATGTGTTCGCTGCCAAACGCTCTCCATCGCCGGGCGCGATCCAGGGTAAATCTTCGGCGCACGTAATCGATAAATACAATCCATTGCTTCCTGAGCTCACGATTCCGCGACGGTAACGCAAGGCAGCCTCCGCGAGAGGACCAAAATCACCCTGCGCGGCCAAATGGATGAATAAGGGAACCTGACTTGCCGCGACCGGGTTGTACAACATGTAGCGAACGGCTTCCGCCGCCAGATCTCTTGACAGTTTTACCGTGGCTCTATTAGGGGGACTGCCATTGGCGCCCGGCCGTGTCACCACGACTTCGACCGGACCCTTCAGAAGTTGTTGGAGCACCGCATCCGTTTCAGCACGCAGTTTTGGGAAGGCTCGATTACACGACTCATCAGCAGCGCATTCAGCCATAACTCCCTTTAAGGCGCGCTCCATATCCTGCGCAAAATTCCGGGGCATGAACTGATAGGTAGGCGCGACGCCCATTAGGGTCGCTGTGCGTACATGTTTTGGGTGTTGTCTTAAATAAACGAGCGCGGCGCGTGTCCCATATGAGGCGCCAAAGAGGTTAAGTTGCTCGTAGCCGAGGGCCGCTCTGATTTCGTCCAAATCTTCCGCCGCGATCAAGGTGGTGTAAAGCGCCAGATTGGCCCTGGGCTCGAGTTGTTCGCGACACTGGCGCACGGCGTCGAGAGGAAAGAAGTAGCCGAGGTAACTTTGAAGATCGGAGGCTTTGAAGAGCTCGCAATTAAGCGGGTTTGAGCCACCGGTGCCACGCTGATCTATGAACAGAAGGTCGCGCCGTTCACGGACCTTTGCAAAGAGTTGCGCGATATCTGAAGCATCTTCAACCGCCGAAGACCCGGGGCCCCCGGCGATGTACACCAGCGGGTCGGGAGCGCGTTCGTTGCCCGTGGCCGGCAAGACAACAATTCGAATGCTGATCTTGCGACCCTTTCCGGAGGCCCGGTCCTCAAAAACTTCGTAGCTTCCGCATTGAGCCTTCCCCGATATTTCGGGAAGATCACAAGGGGCCAGAATGGAAACAGGAGCTTTGGGGGTCTGTTGGTTTGCCCCAATATCTTGGGCGACTATGATCGACGTCAGCAGCGCCAGCGTCAGGCTCAGGTTTTTTATCATTCCGCAATTATAGCTCACGTTTTTTCTTGACAGCTTTTCGCGCGCCTGCTTATAGTAGCGGCTCGCCTCGGAGATGAGGCGATGCAGCTCAAGTCATGGATAGCATGCGCTCGTTTTATTACTTCGCCTTTACTTACCGCTTCTTCTCCAGGGGAGGGGGCGGGCCGGCGAAGTGCATGACGTGCTAACGACAGTTAAGAGCTAAGCACAGATAAGCTTTCAACCAGCCAGCCGCGACTCCCGGAATTGGGATCAAGTCGCGGCTGGCTTTTTGTTGTCCGACAAACTTCAGTTTGTCGAACGGCAAGGGAGGCTATCCGCGATGAACGACAAACTGAAGTTTGTCGGACAGTTGGCGCGGAAAGTAACTCAGCGAAGAACGACAAACTGAAGTTCGTCGGACAGTTGGCGCGAAAAGTAACTCAGCGAAGAACGACAAACTGAAGTTTGTCGGACAGTTGGCGCGAAAAGTAACTCAGCGAAGAACGACAAACTGAAGTTCGTCGGACATAGACAAAAGGGACACACCCATGAATATCGAATACTGGCGCACGGAAATTGATGAGGTTGATCGAGAACTGCTTAGGCTATTGAATCGCCGAGCCCGGTTGGCAATGAAAGTTGGCGCCCTGAAACGGGCGGCCGGCTTGCCGTGTTGCGACCCGGAGCGCGAAGGTGTGGTCATCCGCGCCTTGCAGCAAGCCAACACAGGTCCGTTCGACCAACGGGCAATATCCAAAGTGTTTGGCCGGATCATCAAGGAGTCGCGACGTGTAGAAGCACAGATCGACTCGGTCCCGGCCGGCAGGCGGCCGGCAGGAGCAGGCGGCAGGAGCAGCCCGCAACAGCAGGTAGCGTAAAAGAGAAAAAATCCGCACCGCGTTCTCGAGGTAATAGTGTGAGTCTTTCAGGCTACAGACCACGAGTGGCTTTTCAAGGCGAGCCCGGAGCGTTCAGCGAAGAGGCTGCGTTCAAGCTGCTCGGAACGGAAATCGAGTTAATTCCCTGTCAGGATTTCTCCGAGCTTTTCCGAAGTCCGGACGAAGGCGTCGCAGACTATATCCTCGCGCCAATCGAAAATACTCTTATTGGCCCGATTCACGCCGCCGTAACTCTACTTGCCGATACATCGCTGACCAAAGTGGGTGAAATAGTAATCAGGATTGGGCAGCATTTGATTGGGTGTCCAGGAGCCATATTTGAAGACCTCGAGGCGGTGGAATCTCATCCCGCGGCGCTGGCTCAATGTAAACGCTTCTTTGCTGAACATCCGCACCTTGTCCAAGTCAAAACTGAAGACACGGCTGGAAGCGTGGCGCGCCTAATCAGGTCGGGCGATCGCAAACGAGCGGCAATCGCCGGACGGCGCGCGGCGGAACTCTATGGTGGCGCCATTCTCAAAGAGAACATTGAAGATAGTCCGGAGAATTACACCCGATTCCTCCTGCTCCAAACAACCGAGGTAAACAAGTCATGATTGTCAACATGTCATCAATCGCCACCGTTGAAGAAATCGACCACGTCATTGAACGGATCCAAGAATGCGGCTTCCAGGCGCACGTTATTCAGGGCACGGAGCGCACCGTGATCGGCGCCGTGGGCAGCAGCGACCGGCGCGCGGAGCTGCAGGCCCTGCGAGCAGCCCCGGGAGTAGAAGAGGTCATCCAGATTGCGCATCCATTCAAGTTGGTGAGCCGGCAATTAAGACAACGATCGACGGTTGTCTCTGTAGGCGGAGTAGAAATCGGCGCCGGCGATCTGGTAGTGATGGCCGGACCATGTTCTGTCGAGTCGCGGGAGCAGCTACTGCAAACGGCGAGGGCTGTCAAAGCTGCCGGCGCTGACATGCTGCGCGGCGGCGCGTATAAGCCTCGCACTTCTCCTTACGATTTTCAGGGGCTGGGAGTAGCAGCATTGCGGATTCTAAAGGAAGCCAGTGATGAAACCGCTTTGCCAATAGTGACCGAAGTCATGAGCGAGGCGGACGTCGAGATCGTGGCCGAGTACGCCGACATGTTGCAAATTGGTGCTCGTAACATGCAAAACTTTTCACTCCTGCGAAAGCTGGCCAGGTTTAAGCGGCCAATTTTGCTGAAGCGTGGCCCTTCCGCCACCATCAAGGAGTGGCTGTTGGCGGCGGAATATCTCCTTGCTGGAGGCAACGCGAATGTCGTGCTTTGCGAGCGAGGTATTAAAACGTTTGAAACCGCTACCAGGAATACACTCGATTTGTCTGCGGTGGCTCTGGTGAAAGAGCTGTCGCATTTGCCGGTGATTGCAGATCCCTCGCACGGCACTGGCTTGCGCAGTTTGGTATCACCAATGTCGAAGGCTGCGGTAGCGGCCGGCGCGGATGGCCTGATGGTAGAAGTACATCCCTGCCCGGAGCGAGCACTCTCTGACGGACCACAGTCGCTCGATCTTCCCGGCTTCGCGGAGATGATGAAAGATCTCGGAAGCCGGCGGTTGAGGGAAATGATGGCGGCGTAAGAGTAAATTTACTTGTCAGTGATGAGCCTTTTTTAAATTACTCTGACGGTAGTGGGTCCCAGCTTATCGACAGTGATTTTCTCCCTGTCTACGGACGCAGGGCGCACTCACTTATGCAAACCGAAACCCACTACCGCCTCCCCCTCACCGCCAACCAAAAAGGGTCTGAGGCCACGGTTACTGGCTCTTCTTGGCCGCCGCAGCCTGTTTCATCTTCTCGCTGACTCTCTCGAAGTTAGCCTTGTAGATAGCCAGATTCGGATCCTGGTTTTGCTGTCCAAGTGTCTGGGCTTTTTCGTAAAGAGGCGCTGCCAGGTCAAGCCGGCCACCTCTTTCGTAGGCTTCCGCCAGGCTGTCATACACATTCGCCGAGTTAGGGTAACGTTCGACGTTAGTCTTAAAAATCGAGATTGCCTCTTCAGATCTTTCCGCAAAGAGCGATTGATATCCCAACTGATTGATAAGGTTTTCAGGCACTGCAATCGGATAACCGAATTTTTGCGAGAGCTTCTTGTAGTGCGCGTCGACGCTGCTTAAATCGCCGGCCACTCTGCCTGTGTCAGGATCACGGGGCATTTGCCAGCCATCGTACACTTTACGCAGTCCAAAGTAGTGGCTGCGCAGGACGACTGACCCGTGATCCTCATCGTCCATCTGCTGCGTGTCCCACTCGAAGCTCTTGGTTTGATTTTTTGCGAGCACCTGTTTCATCTGGTGAAAGCCGTCATCAATCGGGCCCGGTTCCTTGCCAATGGTCATAAAAAGCGTGCTCTGGAACTCTTTTCGGGCTTTGAAAAAATCCTCAGCCCGCTTAATAACCACTTGATTGTCCCATTGCAATGCCGGGCTGACCGCCACATAAGCATGGAACAACTCGGGCCGCGAGATCATTGCGTGAATCGTGAACAAACCGCCAAGCGAATGTCCCGCCAGGATTCGATAAGGATGCACCCGGTAACGTTTTTCAATTTCAGGGATCAACTCTGACTCGATGAACTTGAGGAACTTGTCGGCGCCGCCGCTGGTCGGAAACTGGAGTGCGGTGCTGCCGCCGCTCACGGTTGTCTTGACATGGGTCGGACTTAGATCTCGCGTACGGTCGGTGTTGACGATGCCGACAACGATCAACTCCGACATGCGGCCGTTCCGGGCCAGGAACTCCACCGAGCTGCCGGTGTGGCTGATGTGTGCATCGCCGTCCGTCATGTAAAGCACCGGATAGCGGCCATAGTTGGCATTGTATCCGGATGGTGTTCTGACCAGAATTGTTCTCTCTTCGCCAAGCACTTCTGATTTGATCTTCAGAGAGGCGACACCTGCAGGGGCCTGAGCTAAGGCTGATGATGAGAGCAAGATTAGAAAGACGAACGCACCTAGAAGATTGGAGGCCCGGCTAAGTCTCAACTGCCTTGAATTTCCAAACCAGAGCCTCAAGAGCGGGTGCGAAACAGCATGAACGGTAATCATTCTTTATCTCCTATGGCTTGATGACTTAGAGGCTGCACACTGAGGCACAGTCTTGGTCGAAATCGGACGGGGAACCGGGCTGCCAGCCGGTATTTCCTCGCGCGATGGACAGAAAACTCCGAAGGTCTCGCTTTTATATCATCATCAGGTAAGGATGGCGGTGTTTTGTGACGAAACGGCCAAAGATTGTGATAAGCGGGCTTGCTGTCCGACAAACTTCAGTTTACGTTGTCCGACAAACTTCAGTTTGTCGTATGCCGAGGAGTCTACTGCGGCACCGAGCGACAAACTAAAGTTTGTCGGACAGCGAGTGACAAACTTCAGTTTGCCGGACATTTCTACTTAAAGCGTTTGGCGTTTTCGGGCTTAATGAAGAGCGAATCAGGTAACGCGCGGTTATACTCGATGGATTCGTAATTGATGCGGCTGCTTTGTTGGCCGTTAATGAAATGATCAATCACAAAAGGTGCGGTCACGCCGTCGATCGTAATGAGTTTCGCCAGCCGGTCTTCCTCGGTTAGCTCTTCAGTCTCATCAGAATCCGCCTTCTTGCGCGTGCGTTTGTAAATCACTTTTGCAGGCAGCCCGTCTTTGGCCCCGAATTCATATTCAATCCAAAACCCGTTTGGGTAAGTTAGCCGCACCGTCTCGTTTCGTTTTGCGAGGCCGGCTTCGCGGCGTCCCGCATAACTGACAACAGCGTTTTCTTTGCGCCACCAGCCGCGCAGGAGGTTATCGACGCTGATGCGCATGGCCAGTTTGAAGTCCTCGATCTGCGCAGGTTTCTGATCGTTGATGCTTTTCGTGGCGCCGTCATAGAGCCAACCCATGTCCCTCACATTGGTTTGCACAACGCGGATTCCCTCGCTGATAAACTCCGTGCGTTCTTTGTCTGGAAAGACAATATAGTCGAGGAATCTGGTAGGCAGTTGCGAGGAGCCGTCTTTGTAAGCCGTATAAAAACCACGGCCTACAACAGTATGAACATTGAGATAATTAGTGCCGCCGACACTTTCGATAGCGCGCTTGATGATTGCTTCAGCCTTTTGATCTGGGGCCGGAGTAGCAGGAGGAGTTGGAACATTCGTCTGCGCGTGACTGTTCGAGATGCCGGCAAAACAAATCGCCAACCACAAGCTAAATCCAATTCCAACTCGCGCCATGAGCATGAACGAAATTTACCATAGCGGCAAACAGTTGTCTTGTTCTTGCTTGGTTGAGTAGTGTGAGCGGTTGAGTAGTGTGAGCGCTTGAGTAGTGTGAGCGCTGAGTAGTGTGAGCGCTTGAGTAGTGTGAGCGCTGAGTAGTGTGAGCGCTGGCTACGGCAAGCGGTTCCGTGGTTGAGTTGCAACCTCCTGCCTCCTGC
>Ga0187893_10003072_pt1 | contig 34852 bp, 25 predicted proteins | sample MA1701074metaG_FD_139574 | JGI IMG/M metagenome (GOLD analysis project Ga0187893, IMG submission 139574) | White microbial mat communities from a basaltic lava cave in the Kipuka Kanohina Cave System on the Island of Hawaii, USA - MA170107-4 metaG ...
CGCCACAGTGCAGGTGGTTGTTGCACTGCTCGCCGGCGTTGGTACCGCCGCGGCACAGCTTGATGCAGGTGGCTTCGGCGCCCAGACCCGGAGCGCCCGATCCGGTGCACGTCCCCGCTCCGCTAGGACACGGAGTGGCCCCGCACACCGCCAGCGACGGACACGGACACGGGCCGCCGAAGGGGTAGGTCTGCTGTTTGGCCATATCCACGACCTGCACGATGTCCGATACTCCCACGTCGGTGTTGGGGTCGGGGATGTTCGGCTGGATGAGAGCGGCGCTGTTGGACGGCGCGCCCGTTTCCTTCTTGAACTTCTTGACCACCTGCCCGATGTCTGTCACGTCGGGTTGCTGCGCGACGACCGGCGGGTTGAAGGGTGAAACCACGTCGCCGTGACGGCGGGTACGCATCTCCACGGGAGCCGATACTTCCGAACAACCCAGCTCGGCACCTTTGCAGTTAGAAAAGTAGGCCACCACACTGAACGTAGAGTTGGGCAGGATCTCCGCGCCGAAGACGGTGATCGGATTGGTGGCCGTCTCCGCCGCCCAGTCATGGTAGTACGGCGTACACTGCAGCCTCGCCCCCAGGTAATCGACCGGGGACATGTCCACTTCCTGGGCCTCGCGGAACCTCTTCGGTTTGCCCACCCAGCGGGCGCAGCCGCCCACGCCGCTGGGACTCATCGCCGCCTCGCCCGTGCAGGCCGCAAGGCCGCTACAGGTATAGCTGATGAACGATCCGCAGGTGCCGAAGCCGATGCAATGGCTATTGAGCGAACACGGACGCCGTGCGTCGCCGGTACACACGCTGGTCGGACAGAAGTTGGACTGACCGCCGACCGTACAATCCAAGTCACTCGCGCAGGGCTTGTTGGCGTACGAACCGCTGCCGCCGCAAAGCCTGCAATCGGCGCTCGTGTCGCAGTGGTGGCCGGCATGGTCGCCGTTACTACACGTGCCGTTCGACCTCGTATCGAACGTCGTGAAGTTCTTCGGCAAGGGGTTCACCGACGGCTGGTACGCCGCGGGAAAAGGGTGCTCCAGGTCCACCATCGTCACCTGAATGGCCATTAACATGAGTTCGGGCTCGCAGCCAGGGGGCGAGCCTTCAATTCGGAAATTCAATGAGCGGGTGGCCCGCTCGGAGCTTGAAAGACTGGAATCCCAATCGATAAACGGTGGTACTAGATCAGCAATGCACGTACACGTACACTCACCCACGGGGTCGCCGGGCTGACGACAGGGGAAGCCGCCACAGTCGCAATCTTCTTCACATTCTTCATTAGACTCAACGATACCATTTCCGCACGTCGAGGGCGCGCAGGTGCAATCGGTCTGGCAGCGCCCCGGACAAGCCGAGATTCCGGGCCAGTCGCACTCCTCCCCCATCTCGAGGTTCACATTGCCACAGGAGGGTGTACAGGTGCATGGAAATGGGTCGGTGTCCGGACGGCAGGTCGAGCCGGCAAAGCACCCGTTGGGAAGTTGATTGTACAAGGGATCGGGAAGGTTGGCGTTGGGATCGCACTCCTCGGCGCCGCTGATCGTCCCGTCGCCGCAAGTTCCGGAAAAACAGGTGAAGCCCGGTCCGGGGATATTTGCGCACTGGACGCCCGGGGGACATTCGAAGCTAGAATGACAAAGCTGCATGGGGACCACGCCTTGGCAGACGCGATCGGCGCAGTGGGCCTCGCCGCACGGGCTAACTCCGGGCCGGCATTGGCGAAGGCAAACACCCGGCGTGCAGTGGGAGTCGTTCAGACATGAATTGCCGTTATTCGGTCCGCCGGAGCAGGTGCTCAGGCACGTTTCGGTCCCACTGCACCGGGAGCCGTCATCGCAGTCGGAGTTTGTAGTACAAGACGGCTGACACCTTTCGCAACGACCGTGTGTGCAATCTACGTCGTTTAGACAACCTGCCCCAAAGTTAAGCGAATAATCGTCACATCGCGGGAATTCTTCGGCGCAAACGGTTAGGTAGTCACCGGGGGAACACGAGCACATCGCCGGCGTCCCGGCCACACAGCCGCCGCTGCCGGGGTCGCAGCGCTCGCGTCCGTTGCAGAAGACGCCGTCGTCGCAGTTCGAGTCGACCGGGTCATTCAAGCAACCTGTGATCGGGTCCGCTCCTGACACCTCAGGTGCACAAGAGTCATTGGTGCAAGCGATTCCGTCGTCACAGTCAGCGTGGGTCACGCAGATGGCGTGAGAAATATTGACGCCGAAGGCTAAAGTGAAAAACAACGCCAAGGCAAGGGAGAACAGGCTGGAGGTACGCATTGATCCTCCTCCGCGTCGCGGGGAGCGATGGCGACGGTGAGCGAGTTAAGGAATTGCATTATAGCGATTTCGAGAAGGGGGCGAAACCCCCCGGCAGCGGTGGGGTAGTGTCCTTATTAAATTAGGACACTACCAGCGGTGGGGCGACCTTGGGACGAGAAACGGAGCTGGATTCCCCCTTTCGCGGGAATGACGAAGGGAGGGCGGCTGTGCTACATGCGACGAAACACATGGCCAAGCTGCGCTTGACCATGCCACCCGACGCTTCCCACGGGAAGAGGGGGTTGATTCCCGCTTTCGCCGGAATGACGAAAAGGGAGCGGGAATGACTGAGGTATCAGGGCGTGCATCTGCCGCACTTGTCGCGGCAGAAGGCGGTGTTGGTGACCACCGTGCAGGTGGTGAAACCGCCGGAGCCATTGGGGCAATCCGGGTTGGCGCTGTTGCAGGGCAGGCCATTGTTCGGTCCGCCGACGCACTCCTTGTCACAGATTCCGCCCGGGCAGTGGGAGTTGGTCATGCACGGATCGCCGTTGTTCGGCCCGCCGCGGCAAGTCTTGATGCAGGTGGCCTCAGCGCCCAGGCCGGGCAGGGCGGAAGCCATGCAGTCGTTTGCACCACTCGGACAGGGCAGGGCCTCGCACTCAGCCAGGGACGGACACGGGCACGGACCGCCAAAGGGATAGGCGTACGACTTCACAGCGTCCACGCACTGCACAATGTCCGAGACACTAACATCCCCGTTGAGCTCCGGCAGGTTCGGCTGAAGCTGGGCTACGGCTTTGCTTAGCGCTCCGGTTACGTTCTTAAACTTGTTGACGAGCTGCGTCACGTCGGTGACATCCGGTTGGGTCGTGGCAGCGGGGGGGTTGTACGCCGCGGCGATGTCGCCGTATCGGGCGGTCACCATCACTGTCTGTGGGGATACAAATGGGCAGGATTCTTCCGCGCCTGCACACCCCTGGGCTAGGCTTTCAAGCAAATAGGACGAGCTGGGAAGGATCTCGGCGCCGACGATATGGAACATGCCCTCGGCGGTCCAGTCGTGATAAAAAGCGGTACATTGAAGCCGTGCCGCGCGGAAACTGCCAAATCCCGGCGTGTCCTGGGATTCGAGAAACGTTGCGGGCTTGCCAACCCAACGAGCGCACCCGTTAGCCTCACCCGCGGCCGAGCAGGCCGTCACGCCGGTGCAGGTCCCGCCCGTCGCGGGGCACACGCCGGCGATGCCGCAGTTTCCGCCGACGGCCAGGCAGTCCGAGTTGATACTGCAAATGATACCGATGTCATTGGTGCACCTTCTGCATTGGGAATCGGAGGTACAGGGTAGTCCCGCTCCGTTGCCCGACGCACACACCCGACAATCGGAGTCGCTATGGCAGTGATGCCCGTTGTGGCTGCCGCCCGTGCATACGCCGTTCATGCTGGTATCGAAGGCAGTGAAATTCTTCGGGTGACTGGCCGGGACGTTTGCTGGAACGGGATGTTGGAGGTCCACGAGCGTTACACGCAAAGCGGTAGGCGATCCCGGCCCGGCGACGGCCGATGCGGGCATGGAGACGCTAAGGGCGCGGTTCTTGTCAATGCCGGATGGGTCCGGCTCGGGAGCCACAAGCTCGCACTCGTCGGGGATGTCGTTGTCATTGAGGTCTTCCGAAGCCCCGGCAATATCGCAGCCATCGGGGATTCCGTTGGGCTGGCAGTCCGCATCGCATTCATTGGGGACGCCGTTGCCGTCGCAGTCCTGACTCATGCCGGCGATGATGTCACAGGAATCGGGTATGTCGTTCCCATTGCAATCGTCGCTTTGACCTTGCGATATGTCGCAAGAATCGCGAGTGGTGTTGTTGTTGCAATCGAGGAAAGGCTCACATTCATCAGGCAGATGGTTTCCGTTGCAGTCGATGGCGGGTTGCTGTTCGGTTTCCAGGCCATCGTCGGTCTGGTTGTTGTTGCAATCGGACCATTCGTAAGCGCCGATGTCGACGATGGGCGGCGTACCTGCGCCGATGTCGGAGGCCGCGGGATTGTCGAAGCGGCGCGGCCCTTCATCGAGATCGGCAATGGGAAGCTCGTTCGCGGCGTTGTTTCCGGCATCCAGACACGGTGAGCCGGGCCCCAAACGAAAATCACCGGCGCCGGAATTCACAAACAGCGGATTCGTGTCCATGTTTCCGATTCCAGCCCATCCACCCTGCACATCGCTGTAAGAGATTAGAGCGGTACTGGTGCCATCGGCGGTAATCTGGGACGTCGTGTTGCCCCAGACGATTGTGTTTTCGACGACGGCGACGGCGCCGAGCGCCAATTGGATACCGGAAGCGGCGAGTGTCATCGTGCAGTTGGTGATTCGCGGGCTTGAGGACCCGATGCAGCCGGTGGATCCGTTGCCGTTAAACGCGCGCACGCCGGTATTGCCGCCCTGGATCAGGCAATTGGTCAGCGAAGGTCTGCTGGTGCGGACGTCAACGGCGCGGGTCGTTCCGACAAACGTGCAATGACTAATCGATGCCTGACAGTTATCGAAGCACCCAATGGCGACACCCAGACCGGTGAACTTGCAGCGCGAAATCCCGGGACTGCCGCCGAAACAACTGAAGGCGGGGATGAGCGGCGTTCCCACGCGGAAGTTCGTGATGTGGAACCCTTCGAAACGGGTACCGGGCCCTTCTCCGCCACCCACGGCAGCCAGCGGATTGCTGTCCTCCAGATCAATGACGCATTGGTCGGCTCCGTTCCGGCTCCGAACGGTGACGACCCTCCCGCCAAAAATGAGATTGCTGTTGCCGGCCCCTTTGTATGTGCCGTCCAGGACAAGAACGATATCGCCGCTTGCCGCGGCGTTGATGCCTTCCTGAATGGCATCAAAGGGATGGGCCGCGCTGCCGTTCTCGAATGGGTCGCTTCCCATGGACGATCCCGGAAAAGGATCGCCGGGGCCATCGTCATCGACATAAATGGTCGTGCCCGTCTCGGCCTCGCAGGCGTCATGTTCTCCGTTTCCATTCGAGTCCACGCTCGGATTGGTGAAGATTTCGCAGTCGTCACGCACGCCGCTGTTGTCGCAGTCCTCAAAAGGCTCACATTCGTCAAGCACTGCGTCGGCATCGCAATCCAAACTGGGATTCGCGGCGATCTCGCATCGATCGGCGGTTTGGTTTCCGTTGCAGTCCGGCTCGCAGTCATCGGGAACGGCATTGGCATTGCAGTCGGTCTTGGTGCCGCACCCCGGCACCGAACATCCCGCCGCGCCGCAGTTGAGATCACAACGATCCTCAATGGTGTTGTTGTTGCAGTCGGAGAATCCCGAAGCGCTGGGACCCAGGGTTGTGGCAGGTACGGTCCCGCCGGTCTTGAACAGTCCGACGGTGGCGCTCGTGGATTGCGGGGGGGTGTTGGCGTCGAACCAGAAGTTGTACATGGTGCCGAAACGTACGGCGTTGGCGAAAGGGTCCACCCCAAAGGAATCCGTGGACCAGGTGACGGCGCCGCCGGAAGTTGAGAACGTCCACGGGGTGTTTGTGTAATTCTCCGTATGGGGTTCGGCGGCGTGGTTAAGTGGGGCGTAAAAACCGATGTTCGTAAGCACAGCGCCCGCAGGACGTGGGATGCTCAGGGAGCCCATGGCCCGGTCCATGTTCATGTTGTAGAGGGCATACTCGTAGCGCCAGACATTGCCCAGATTCGTGACCTTGTAAACCAGGAACCCGCGGCCATCGACCATGGGGACAGGCTCGATCAGAGTTTGACTTGCGCCGGTCCAGGCGTTGATCGCCGGCTGTTCCGTATAGGTTTCGCTGGCCTCAAGGAAAATGAACGCGCTGCCGCAGGCATCTCCGCCGGACACGTTTACGCGCCGATACGATGCGTTGTTGTGCTGCGTTCCATTGCCGGTGCCGGAGGTGAACTCGTGCGGCACGAGGTACTGCCCTTCAACGAAATACCTCGCTCCCGGATTCAAGGCGGGTATGAGATCCACGTCTTTGACCTGCAAGCGGTGCGAGATCGGCGTATGATCGTGGTCCCGGTGATCATTGGACAGATAACTCCTCGTTTCCCGGCCTTGCGGGACGCAGTCGGGCGACAGCCCCAGTTCTACGCTCGGCGGCATCGCTCCCGTGTAGGGATTCATCATTGATCTAGGGCCCATGTCGCAGGGAACAAACTGCGAAGCGGCATACGTATCCGAGCAGCCGGGAGCGTTCAGATTGAAATGTCCCTGGCTTGGGTCGCAGCCGAATCCGCAGTCGTCGGCATTCTCCGTACCGAATCCGTGCTTGAGCCAGGATTGCCCAAGCTGCATGAGCCGATCAGAACCGTCAGCGCGGCTAAGCCGAAACATATTGACGGAGATCATCGGGTGATCAGTATCGGGAAGACCCCACCAGTTGGTGCCTTCATCGCCGATGGTGCAGGCGGTCGTCCAACAGGACATTCCAATTGTGCCGGAGCCGATCGCTCCCACTCTTCCAAGCTGAGCACATCCAAAGACATGGCCGACGATCAGATCGGGTCCTACGGAAGCGGCCACGTAGCCGTGAACGCCGGTTCCGCCGGTCTCTGGGACAATCGAAGAGGACTCGGATTCGTGCTCCACGGTGAAGGCCACTGCGGGATCGCCACTGATGGGCAGGGGTTGAGGAGGCTCCGTCGCCATGAGAATTGTGCCGCATGTCGCCAGGACCACCCCTGAAAGGACAATTCGTCGGTTACGCTTCCATGCCGGATGCAAACTACGCATCAATACATTTCCTTGTGTAATGCCGTGCGGATCAACTCAGAGCGCATCCTAAGACAGGCTGCTGCTTTCTCGGTGTTGATCTCTGGGAACCCCTCCAGCCAGCCCCCGCTTCGCCTGATTCGGCAATTGTACGTAAATGTCCCACGAAACGCAAGACGCCGTTGTGTCGGAGTCGTTTTCGTACTGAAGACCGCCTCAAGAACCCCGTGGCTGACACGACTAAGACTTCAGATCCGGTCTGCTCGCTTCCACTCGCGGTTCTGATTGCGGCGAGGCTAGGGCTATCTCGATTCGAGGCGTTTGAGGCGGGTGGCGAGTTTTTCAGTGTACTTTTCGGTTTCGCGCCCTTTGAGGGCATTGCGATAGCCCTCCACGGCCTCGGCGACGTACTCTTTCTGTCCGAAGAGGGCGAGAAGGTATGTCGTGCCTGCGGCCTGGGCGGTGAGCGTCCAGTGCTTTTCGGTTTTGCGGTAGGCCTTCTCCAGGATTTCCATGGCCCTGGTCACTTCTTCAATGCCCGCCTTGTGCGCTTCCTCCGCCTTGGTCCGCTGACTGTCGGCATCGGCTTCCTTCAATCCGAAAACCTGGGACGCGGTGGCCAGAACCTCCGCGTTTTGCGAAGCGGCCACGAACCGATCGTAGTGAATCCAGGCCTTGGCTAGCCGGGCGTCGGCGGCTTGAGCGGCGATGTGACCGGCCATCCATTCATCGTCCATGCGGGCGTTCGACGGAGAAAGGTCCTTGCTTTCGGGCGAAAGGTCTTGCGCGCGTTCGCGGGCGTTGCCGATCCACTCATCGACGGAAGCCGCGGCCGCCTGCGAGGAACTTGCCGACTGATCCAACATCTTCAGGGCGTCACCCTCGATCTTTTCCGCCTCAGACTCGAGGCGGCTCAACTTGTCGAAAGTCTCGGACGCCAGCGGCGCGGTTTCCGTTTTGCGCTGGCCGGCGCCGGTCTGGGCTGCGTTGCCGGCGGTTTTGATGCCCTCGAGCCGTGCAAGGTCCGAGCGGAAGTCGGCCACGCGGGCCACTTGGCCATCGACGCTCGTCGCAAGCACGATTCGCTCGTTACGGTAATGGGAAAGTCCATGCTCGATGGTCAAGTTCGCGGCGGAACCATTTTCGAGATATCGCCCCTTGAGAAAATCTCCGCCGGCGTCGATGTCGGCGTTGGGCAGGCGTCCGGCTTCGAGCGATTGCACTTCCCGCAAAGCCTCACGATAGGCGGAATCCTGCTCGGTCAATCGCCTGGCGAAAGTCTCGCCGCCCTTGGGGTCAGAGAAGTCCACGCCGTCGCGCTCCAGTTTTTCCATGGCCGCGCGGGCCTGGTCGGCGCGGGTCTGTGCGGCGTTGAGCCGCTTGGTGAGATCGTCGATCGTCGCATCGAGTTGTGCCAGAGCTTTGCGGTCTTCTTCCAGCTCGCGCTCGGCGCTGGACGCCGCTTCGGCCACCTGGCGAATTCGCTCGTCGATGCCGCTGTCCGCAACGAGCGTCTGGGCGGTGGCCCATTCGGCCCCGCGATTGGCGAGCTCCACGAGGCGGCGGCGATGCCGCTCGGCCTCGGACCGCTTGATGCTCGCGGCGACACGCTCCGCAAGACCGCGATGATACTGGATGACACCCTTGAGGCGGTTGGCCTCGAAATGAGAACTTCCCGAGGCGTCGCCCGACGAAGCCGATACGGCCTTCTCAATTTCTTCGAAGGCTTCCTTCAGAAGCTTGCTATTTTCGGCGACGAGCGACGCTCGGCCTTTGATACCGTCGCGAATCTGCGACGGGAGGTTGCCGTAAGTCGGCTTGGCCGATCGCGGCGGGTCCTGCTGCCAGTCCTTCGGCTCAAAGGCCGTCCACAGGCCGGTGTGCAACTGCTGATATTCGTCGCCGGCGTCTTCGGCCAATTCCTGCGGATCGGCGATGTCCACGTCGACCTCGGCATCTCGAAGTTGATCGAGCACGGCCGCACGATAGCCAAGGTCCGCGTTGTACAAGTGCAACAGCCGCCGCGCTCGTTCGAGGTGCAACGAGGCCTCGACATCAACCTTTCGCTGCGATGTTTGTAAGGACGGCAGGAAAAGCCACGCGAGCCCACACGTCCCGAACGCCGTGGCGGATGCAATCAACGTTATCTTGTCCGGTTTCAATGCCTACTCCTCGTATGTATGTCGCGTCGCGCGAGACCGCTCTATCTCCCAGCTCGACACGACCGTGTCGTGCATTCTACCACCTGGCTATGAGTTGCAAACTGATGTCAATGAGAAATCAACTTGCGCGTACGGGTAAGGGTATCGACCCGTCTTTTCGCGGCAGGGGGTCGGGCGGGGCGATGGTGACGCGTGTGGTGCTGAGCTCGGCCTCGCCGCGTTCGACGCGGGCGGCGAAGGCGAGGGATTCTTCGTAAAGGGCGTCGAGCATTTCGGCCTCCGTGACCGTGCGTTTCTGCTCGCCCTGGACGTAGATGATTCCGCGGCCCTTGCCGGCGAAAACGGCCACATCGGCGCCTTCGGCCTCGCCGGGGCCATTGACCACGCAACCCATGACTGCGACCTTCACCGGAGTCTTGATCGTCGCGAGCTTCTGGCGAACTTCCGCGACGAGCTTGATGAGGTCGATTTCGATCCGTCCGCACGTGGGGCAGGCGATCAACTCCGGCTCGACGCGATTTCGCAACCCGAGCGAACACAACAGCTCCTTGGCGTCTTCGACTTCGTGGACGGGGTCCGCGGCGTAGGAGATGCGAATCGTGTCACCGATGCCCGTGGAAAGCAGTGAGCCTAAGGCGGCGATGGAACGGATACGACCCGTTTCCGGCGGGCCGGCGTGAGTAACGCCCAGGTGCAGTGGGAGATCGAAACGTTCGCTCACCGCGCGGTAAGCGTCGATGACCATGCCCGCGTCGATGCTCTTGGCACTGAGCACCACGTCGTGAAAGTCGTTTTCGTCGAATATGCGCATGTAGTCTTCGAGCGTTTCGACCATGAGACGGATCAACGTCGATCGCCGGTCGGAGGCAAGATCGCCCATTTGTTCGGAACGACGGTTCTTGTCCTTCCGCTCGACGACGCTCCCTTCGTTGACTCCTACGCGGATGGGGATGCGTCGCTCGCGGCACGCGGCAATGACGCGATCGACCTGCTTGCGGTCTTTGATGTTGCCGGGATTGAGGCGAATCTTGTGGACACCGGCCTCGACCGCCTCCAACGCCCGCTCAAAGTGAAAATGAACGTCGGCGACGATGGGAACGGGGGATTGTTCGAGGATGGCGGGCAGGGCGTCCGTATCGCGTTTGTCGGGGACGGCCACGCGGACAATATCACAGCCGGCCTCAGCAAGCTGCCGGATTTGCCGCACGGTTGCGTCAATGTCGTAGGTGTAGGTGCTGGTCATCGACTGGATGGATACGGGTGCGTCCCCGCCGATGGGAACGCCGCCGACGAGCACCTGGCGGGTTTTTCTGCGTGAAATCACAGTGGGCACCTCATTTGGTATTGTAGAGGCGGTTCTGGAAAAGAGCCAAAAGAGCCGTTGGTATTGACGGATTGGTCAACGGATGTTCTCCTACGCTTGACGTAGTGGATATTTCAACGGACAAGAGCGTTGGCTTTGGAGTGCGATTGGGTCGCGAACTCCAAGGCTTGTTGAGTGGCAGATATTTCGAAGGCAGGAGATTCCTTGATGTCGCGGCATGTGCGTTCTATCGGTTTTTCGGTCGCTTTGGGTTGCGTGACTGTGCTGACGGGTTGTGCGTCGAAAGAAACGGCGACGGTGAGTTTCAGCTATGTCGTGGAGAAGGAGAAGGGGCTACCACCGGGAATGAAGACCATCGCCATCATGCCCGCAAAGATCGGCGAGACCACCGATCCGAAGTGGTCGGAACTCTCCACCACGGTAGTCGCATCGCTGATCAACGAGTCGCGCGGCAAGTTCGGGACGGACGTGACCGTAAGCGAGCGGCGGGACACGAAGCCAGTGTTTGAAGAGGCGGACCTGGCCGCTGCTGGTATGTCAACCAAGAAGGGCGGCAGCGGCGGCGAACTCATCGGCGCTGATGGATATCTGTTGAGCAACATCAACGTGAAGGTCGAACGGCACGTCGGCAAGCAGCGGACGCTTTCCGGGCTGGATATCGCCGGGTTCGGGGGACATCACTCCGGCGGTGGGCGAGTGGACGCACAAACCGATGAGGTCGAAACGGTCACGCGGAACATGACTGTGCAGACGGAATTCAAGCTGATCGACTCCGCCAATGGCAGGGTGTGGGAGCACTTCAGTCCCAAGACATATCGCGCGACCGATCGTACCCAGGCCAGCCCCATTTTCGGTTCAAGCAAGACGGAAGCGGAGTTGACCCCGCAGGATCAGATCATCGGCACTCTGGTGGAACGCGGGGCGCGGGAATTCGTCAGCAAGTTGATGCCTTGTCGGATCGACGTAGAGGCGGAGGTGGAGTCCAGCGGAAACCCGAACTGCGCCGAAGGCGTGCGGCTCCTGCGGGCCGAAATGTATCGTGAGGCCATTGCCGCCTTTCAGGCGGCGATGAGTGCTGACCTGAACGATCATCGCGCGGCCTACGGAGCGGGAGTGGCGTGCGAGGCCACGGGTCAGTTCGAATCCGCTCTGAAGTACTACAACCTGGCGTGCGCGGGGGAGAATAATCGAACCTACTCCGATGCCCGTGATCGAATGAAGACGTACGGGTCCCGCGCCAGAAAGTAGTCCTGGAGTCGCAGGATTCGTCTGCGCGGGCTAAGCCCCGCGGCTCGATACGATTGAAATTACCGGAATCGGCGGGAATGCCCCGCCAACCTTTTCAAAATTGATTTGTCATACGGGTACATGAAATCAGGACCGCGCGGCAAGGCGGGTACGCCGGAGGGCGTCGCCGGGCCTTTCTGCTTATTCGTTAGGAGATGAAAACAATGCTGAACAAATGTCGTGTTGGACTGCTGCTAACAGCCGTTGCCACACTGGGCATCATCCCGGTGTCGCGGGGGCAGAATCCCGCGTCCGAGGCACAGAACAAATTGCTCGCCCGGCGCGCCGCCGAGGCCGACTGCTACCGTAAACTCGCTGAGTGCGTGTATGGCGTTCGGCTTGCTTCGGATACCTATGTGCGTGATTTCGTCACGGAAAGTGACCAAATCCGCGCCGGCGTCGATACGTTCGTCAAGGGAATACGCCTCGGCCAGCCGCGATATTACGACGATGGTGTTTGTGAAGTAGACGCCGAAGTCACGGTGGCGAAGCTCATCACCACGATCAAGGAATTGCACGCCGCGCATTACAAGGGCAACATCGTCAAGACGACGGACATCGAGCACATCAAGGAGGAAGTCAAGACGGATGTGATTAGGGTAACCGGATCGGGCGCGCCGCGTCCGGAACTTCCGCCCGATCTTCCGCCCGGCATTGAGGACGCGATCACACCGCTGCCTGCGGGGTATGCGGCGACGATGACCGTGCCGCCCATCTGGAAGTCGGTCGGCCCGCAGGCGAGGTTGCTCGCCGAACGCGCCGCACAGATGGACGCGGTGCGGAAGCTGCTGGAACAGATCAAAGGGCTGCGGCTCACCTCGGACACGCTGGTGCGTGACTTCATCACCGAATCCGATGAAATCCGCACCAAGGCCGAGGGGATCGTCGTGGGGGCATCGCAGGTCGGACGGCCTTATCTGCATCAGGACGAGCTGATCGTGGAAGTCACGATGGAAGTGCCCGTCGAGAAGATCATCACCAAGATCAAGGAGCTGCACACCGAGCACTATCACGGCAACAAGGTTACTACAACCGATATTACGAACGTAAAACAAAGCATCCAACGGGACATGATCCGGGCGACCGGTTCCGGATGCCCCCGGCCCGAAATGGTGAGTCAGGCCGCCAGTGCCGGTTACGCGGCCCCGGTTTGGATGGGAAAAATGATCGAGGCCACCGGCCAGGGAACAGACCCGGCGATCGATACGGCCCAAGGCAAGCTGAAGGCTGCCCGTGCCGCGACGCTTGATGCGATGCGGAAGCTGGCCGAGCAAATCTACGGCCTCGAAATCAGCTCCGGCACGCTGGTTCGAGATTTCGTCACCCAACACGACGAAATCCGTACCCAAGTTGACGCGGTGGTTTCAGGCGCGGTGTCCGGAGAGCCGACGTTCGAAAACGGGACCGCAACCATTACCGTTTCGATGCCGGCGGCCAACGTCTGGGCCGTCGTCAACCAGCATACCAAGATCGTGCAGAGGCGGGGCTAAAAAACGAAGGCCGAAGATCGAAGTACGAAAGGGAAGAATCAGAACCATGCGAAATACACTGCGACATTCGTTTTGCGGGCTCATGGGGGCGGCCGTCCTGATCGGTGCGGCGGCATGTGAAACCTCGTCCCACAAATCCGTCCGAACGTATGACTACAACGACGAGGGACGTCCGGTCGATCGGACCGGGGCCAGAGAAAAGCAAGAGCTTAACTCCGAGTATCAGATGGTTTCGCCCGGAGAAATGGTCGTCGAACCGCGGCGGTAGCCCGTTTTTCGTTCACTCAGCCTTGGCGCTTTTCAGAAAAGCCTCGATCTGGGGAGCCCATTTTTCCATCGACGCGGCGGGACCGGCCGTGACGACGAAATGCGGTCCCTCGGGGTGGTCGACGATGGCCGCGATCATCCGATGATCGGGCTTCGCCGAGTCCCGCATCGTCATTTTCACTGAGCCCTGCAAATCGACTATGGTCAGCCGCACCTTTCCAATTTCCGTGGTCGTGATCTTGGCGTCAGAACGCGTAAGGGGCTTGCCATCCGGTTTGGTCACCTGACCGACCCAACGGTCGATGTTCGCTTCATCTTTGTCTTTGCCCTTCATGTTTGGGAAGTGGGTGATACGAACCGCGCCGTCGTCGAGCTTCGCGTCTAGTTTGGGAATCTTGAAGACGGCCTTGGGACCCATGGGTGAGGGCTCGACCTTTTCTTCAAGCCAGCCTCCGGGAATGGTAAAGGACACTCCGGTAAGCTTGAGCGCCCCGCCTTTGGCCGGGGCCGCGTCCTTCGTCGGCGGTGCGGCCGTTCCTCTGGGTGCTTTTTCCGGTTGCTTGAATTCCGCGCGGGACTGCTGCCTATTGATTTTCTTTGACTCATTCTCGGGTTCGGAGTCTGCGGGTTTCTTTTCAGGTTCGCTGGTGGTCGCTTTAGACTTGCCGACGGCTCTCGGCTCGTTCGACTCGCTTCGCAGTGTTTTCGGCTTTTTCGCATCATGGTTCGACGGTGGCGACCCCCGCGGATCAGGCTCCTGTTGCCTTCCCTCGGCCACGCGCACGGGCGGCTCGGGCCGTGGGGGCGGCTCGTTTTCCTGCCGTCGGACGACCGGCGAAGTCTGCTCTTCTCGGTTGTTCTTGGTCGCGGCGCTTGGTTCGGGATCCGTTGCCGGCGCTTTAACAATTTCCGTGCTTGTAACCGGGGCAGGCGACGAAGCCTGAGTTCTGCGGGGCTTGGAAAGGCTCTCCGGATCCTGTCCCGATGGAATCGGTCTCTCGTGTACAGGCGCGACAACAACGGGTGGCCGCTCTGGTTCGGCGGAAACCGTAACTTTCCTTTCGGATTCGCGAAGTGGAGTCTCCTCAATCGTTGAAGGATTTGAGGAAGGCTTCATCGCTTCCTGCCTATACTCCACTTCCTTTCGATCCGTGAGGTCCGGCGCCGGGCGCACCGCCGGATCTTGAACATGCGAAAGTGATATCGGAGGTGCCTCTACCTTATTGACTGGGACGTCGCTTTTTACAGCGGCGGGTTCAGTTCTTGGTTCGCTAACTACCGTGCGGGCGGTTGAAGCCGGCGGTTCCACGATCGGGCTTTGCACCGTGGGCTTGGCGGCGAATACATGACGAAGATCGACGACGCCGGTCTGATTCAGCGCAACCAACATGCCGGTTGTTGCACTGAGGATTCCCGCGCCGGCCGTCATCATGCCAGGAACGCTTTGCCAGAATCCGGTTTTCGTGTGGTTCGACATGGTTACCTCCTTATGAGAGTGAGACTATCACGACCATCAACCGGCGAGCTGCTTGGCGCACGCCAGAATCGCGTCGTAATTGGGATGATTGGCCACTTCCGGAACATATTCGACATATCGGATAACGCCGCCCTTATCCACCACGAACGCCGCGCGGCACTCCACGCGAAGCTCTCGAATCAGCGTGCCGAACGCCTTACCGAAACTGTTGTCGAAGTAATCGCTCAGAACGACGAGTCGCTCACGATCGATGCCTTCGGCCCCGCAGAACCGGGCCTGCGCCGTCGGAAGGTCGCAACTAATCGTATAGAACGAAACGCTTGGAAGCTTGGCGGTCTCTTCATTGAATCGTTTTGTCTGCTGGGCGCACACCGGCGTGTCCAGGGATGGAACGACACTGAGGATGCGAGTTTTCCCCTGAGTTTCGCTTATTTTGATGCTGTCAACCAGACTTTTTTTCAGCGTCGCATCGGGGGCCTTGTCGCCGACTTTCAGTTGCGGACCTTCCAGGTTGAGTGGATTTCCCTTGAGTGTGCAGGTGCGGGCCATGGTCGTTCTCCTCCCTCTGGTAGAACCTAGCTTTCAATCACCGCCAGTCGATGCTAATGCAAACCAAGAGATTGGTCAATCTGCTTTGGGCCATGACGATGCACGTGTCTTTACCTGCGGCGGCGGACAAGAGCCATCGTCATCAAGCTTGAAGCCGTCAGTCCGATGGGCAGGGTTACGTCAGTGCCGCACAGGGGCACGGTGACCGGCGGTGGTTCCGGTTCCGGGTCGGCACACGCGTCGGGATTATCCCAGAATTCGCACGCGTCGCAGGGCACGTCGGTAAAATCGGTGGGAAGCTTGTTCGTCGGTGAGGGCTCGCCGGTAAAGCCGTCGATGCTGACCACGGCGCCGGTCAGCGTCATCCACCACACCGTGCGGAGTCCGTCTCCATCGGTGGCGAAGCCGAGGGCGCCCGCGGGTTCGCCCTCAAAGAAAACAAACCCGTTCTCATCCACAAACGTATCTTCAAGGGTTACGTCGGTCCCCGTCACGGCGGCCAGCCGGCTGGTCGAAGAGATCAGAACCAACTCCGCATTGGCCGCGTTGATCACGTCACAGGCGGAATTCGAGGCCGAATCCAGGAAAAGCTCCCACGGTTTGTTCTGCGCCCAGACCGGTGCCGGAACTACCAGGAACATGATCGTGGCGGTCGCACGCCATCCGTTGCCGAACAAGGAGGTTCCTTTCAGATTCAAAATCGCCTGCGCGCCAAACGGATAGTTAACAAAGCACCAAACGTGAGGGCCATGGCCAATGCTGAAAAGTTGCCGCAGGCAATGAACACCGGCGGTGGGTTGACGATCACGACGATTTCACATCCGTCGTCGTCCACGTCGGAACCGAACGGCGTGCCGGGACAATCATCAAAGCAGTCGTTGATTCCGTCGTCGTCTTCGTCGAATTCGCCGCACGGGCAGCCGTCCACCGTGACAAAAGTGTTGAGCGGCGTATCCGGGCAAAAATCGTCGCAGTCGTCCACTCCGTCCGAATCCGAATCGACCTCGAAGCAGGCGCAGCCGTCGAAATCAACCGACTCGCCGAACGGCGTGTCCGGACAGAAATCAAATTCGTCAGGGACGCCGTCTCCGTCTTCGTCAAAGAAGCAGTCGTCAGGATCGTCCCAGAACTCGCAGGCGTCGCACGGGACGTCAATGAAATCTTCAGGAAACTGGTTAGTAATCTGGGGAGCGCCCGTGTCCGGATTCACGCGGACCACGAAGCCCTCGGAATCGAGCCACCACAGCGTGCGAAAGCCGTCGCCGTCCACGGCGAACTCAACCGTGCCTACGGGGAACCCGTTGAAGAAAACGAAACCGTCGGCGTCGACAAAGGTATCGACGAGTAGCTCGTCGAACCCCGTAACGATCACGAATTCGCCCGTGTCAGCCAGGACCACCAGTTCCGCGTTTTCGGCGTTGACAAGATCGCAGGCGGAATCGGACAGCGGGTCGAGGAAAATAACCCAGGGAAGCCCCTGCGCGAATGTGCTCGACATGTTTCCATTCAACGCAAAGACTGCCAAGAACGTCGCAGCGGTTAAGGTCGTTCGCATCATGAAATCCCCTTGTCTAGTGGACGCATCCGCGCACGCGCCACGCCGCGGACTAATGTCTACTCCGCCCCCGAAGGGGAAAATACCACCCTGCATATTCGGCGTCAACGTCGATCGGAGATGATTCAGGCGACCCGGTGAGCTACGCCTCACGGAAGCGTTGTTCGGCGTCGTGCAGCGATGAGCAGATATCGAACCAGGTGTCCAGCCGAGTAGCTTGCAGGACTCCGGCGACGAACGGCGAAGGGGCCACCAGGACCACGAGCCCCCGGCTAAGCCGGGCGCGGGTAACCAGGTTGATCAGGCCGGACAATCCACTCGAATCGACCACCTGCAAGTCCGAAAGATCGATCGCCACTTTGGCGTTTTCGCCAACGACCAGCTCCCCGATGGTAAGACCGACGCGGTCCTTCTCCTCGGCTTTGAGTTCTCCGCTCAGTCGAACGACATGGGTGGTCCCTCGGTTGGTTACTTGAATGTCCAGCAAGGCGCGCTTTCCCTTTCCGCTTTAGCGCCGCAGGTTGCCACTGTCGAGCCGCCGTGTTGCGACCCGGACAAGGAGATAGTTTGCACCGTCAAACAAGGTCACTTCGCCGGACACGATAAACACGCTGCCGCCGCGTTGCGATTCCTTGGCCATGCGCTCCACGCTCTGATTGGGAAGCAATCGGAGGGTGGGTTCCGGATGGTCGGGGCGATCAGAGTCGGAAACGAAGGTCCACCACGATCCTTGCCGGACCAACCGACCCACGCGATTCATCAGGGAGGCGCCATCCGAAAGCAACGACGCTGTCGATTGCATCCCACTCTTGATTTCAGAGGAGGGATCAAGGCTGGGTATGACGACTTCCCCGGGTTGCTGAGCCCGCATGGTGGTCAGGACGTCTTCCGCCGATGCCGCGGGCTTGACGCGGGTAGGTGTGGCCGGAGCATCGCTTATCTTTGCAGGCGGTTCGGAAGCGGCTCCCGCACGCGTGGAGACCCTCGGTAGAAAGAAGTTCTCGCCCTCGAAAACCGTGAGCTCGCCGGAAGTAGTGAACCGGATCGGGGAGGGGGCACCGTGCAGCGTCCGTACCATCAACTCCAGGTTTGCGTTCGGCAGTAGCTTCATCGGCACTGCGTTGGGGTCATCGTCGAATGCGAAGACCCACCACAATCCTTGTTGAGACAACCGCCCGGTACGGCCCACGATCGAAAGACCCTCGGGTACCAGAAGCCGTTCGGTCAGCTTTTGGCTGGAGGCCACCGCTTCGCGGGCGGCGCGGGACACCGGCGGAATGACATCATTGACCGGACGGCGGCGTTGCAATGCTCGCAGGACGTCCTCCGCCGTCGGTTGTGCCGCAGGCTCTGGCTTCGTTTCCGTCTGTGCTTCTTTGACCTTTGGTTGATCCGTCGGAGGCTCAGCGGTCCCGACAGCCGCGGTCGCGACGAATATCACAATTGCAGCAAAGACGGTCATATAGCCAAATTCTACTTTCCGACAAGCTGTTTGGCCAATTCCTCTGCGCTAGTCACAGGCAACTGGCAACGGTAATTCTCGCACACGTAAGCCGTGGATTGTCCGTTGATCCGACCCTTCCCTTTCAACAGCGGCATTGTCGTATCGGCTGATTTGTCCGCTGCGTGGACTACTACCTTGTTCGGCAGGTACCGCTCAAACGTGGTGCGCAGCAGCGTTTGCGTTTCAACGGTCGAGAGGTCGCCGACGAGGGCGATTTCCTTCACGCGATCGTGATAGAAATCAACCGCGCAGTTGAGCCGCTCGAAGGCCCCGGGGGAATCTTCCGCCATCGGTGCGAACGCCCGAAAAAGGGACTCCGCTTTGGCGCGGTAATCCTTGCGATCGAACAGGACCGCCAGCCGTAACAGATTCATCGCATGGACCGAATTGCCGGAAGGGATCGCGCCGTCCTGTGGATGCTTCGATCGGACGATCAGCTTCTCCGCGTCCGAGGCCGTAAAGAAAAACCCGCCGCCCGCTTCGTCGTGAAAGTATTGGATCGACGTATCGGCGAGTCGAACCGCCTCATCCAACCACTTCTGATCAAAAGTCGCCTCGTAGAGGTTGAGAAGCCCCTCAATGAAGAACGCGTAGTCGGCGAGGTTTCCCGGGAGGCGGGCCTGCCTGTTGCGGTACGTGCGCAGCAATCGGCCGTCCTTGCGAAGATTTTTGAGTACGAAGTCCGCTGCATTGGCGGCCGCCTCGGCGTATTTCGGCTCGTTTAAGATTCTCGCACCTTTGGCCAGGCTGGCGATCATCAGGCCGTTCCAGTCCGTGAGGATCTTGTCATCCAGGCCGGGCGGGGTGCGCTTCGCGCGAGCGGCGCGGAGCTTGTCACGCCACGAGCGCACTTTCGCGTTGAGGTCGTTGACGTCCAATTCGTGCAGCTTGGCGAAGGCCTCGGGCTGCTTGGCGATGTGCAGGATGTTCTTGGGGCCGGGTGGGGCGTGGCCCATGCGCTCAAACCAATTGCCGGTTTCGGTTACGTCAAAATACTTGCAGCAAAGTCGTCCCTCCTCTTCGCCCAGCACACTGACGATTTCACTGACCGTCCAGATGTAGAACTTTCCTTCCAGTCCGTCGCTGTCCGCGTCGCGGCTGGAGAAGAGGCCGCCTTCGGGCGAGCGTAGGTCACTCAAGACGTAATCGAAAATATCGGCGGCCACTGCCGCGTAGCGCTGGTTTCGAGAGACCAAATAGGCGTCGAGATAGATGGAGCTGACCAGCGCCTGATCATAAAGCATCTTCTCGAAGTGTGGGACAAGCCACTCTCCATCGGTGCTGTAGCGGCAGATCCCGCCGCCGATGTGGTCGTAAATCCCTCCGCGGGCCATGTGATCGAGAGTGATGTCCACGGCCTCAAAGAGGTCGGCGTCTCCCGTTCGCCGGTAGACTCGAAGCATGAGGTCCATAGCCATACTGGGTGGGAACTTATTTCCTCCTCCGCCGCCGATGCCCCCTCGCGTCCGATCGAAATAGCCGGCCAGTTGCTTGGCAAGGCGATCGATCGTCTCCCGCGAGATCACGCCTTCCGCGGGCGCCGGGCCGGTCGCCCATTTCGCAAAGAACCCGCGAGCGCCCGTCGCCCCGCTCATCACATCGTCTCGTTTGTTCTTCCACGTCTCGGAAATGCCTGAGAGCAATTGCAGAAACTGAGCCTTGGGGAAGTAGGTTCCGGCATGGAAAGGGGTTCCGTCGGGCGTGATCCACACGCTCATCGGCCAGCCGCCGTGACGAGTCAGCGCCTGGGTGTAGGCCATGTACAGCTCATCAATGTCGGGACGCTCTTCGCGGTCCACCTTGATGCTGACAAAGTTTTCGTTCAGCGCGGCGGCGACTTCGTCCGACTCGAAGCTCTCGTGCTCCATGACGTGACACCAGTGGCAGGCCGCGTACCCGATGCTCAGGAAAACGGGCTTGTCATCGGCCTTTGCCTTGTTGAACGCCTCCTCGCCCCACTCGTACCACTCGACCGGATTGTGGGCATGTTGCAGCAGGTAAGGGCTCGTGGCGTGGATCAGTCGGTTGCTGTGTTTGACCTCGGTTGATGCGCTCACCGGCGGCTTCTCCTTTTCGACATCCTGTATCTGGGCTAATAAGGCTGATTCCAGGCAGAAGGCGTACAAGAAAACAGCTAGGATTCGTGTGAAAGTCTGGACTTGCATGGCGTCAGCGAACTCAAGTTCGCGGGATTCTTGCCCCCAAACCGCATTGTAAGGGCATCCCGGGGGGCGTCAAAGACTGGGGAGTTTTGACCCTGCAATCCGTGGGGAGGTATAATCCAAGGTAGATTCGGCGACAAAGTTGCAGGAGACTGTTGATCACTCCAGTGACGATGCAATAGCGGCCGATACACACGTGCGAGGAGCCGTTTCATGAGTCTGCAACCACTGGCCTTGTTCAACCTGCCGGGCGGGACGGAATGGATCGTCATCCTCATCGTGGGGCTGCTGCTCTTCGGTCGCAGACTTCCCGAAATTGCCCGCTCCATCGGCAAGAGCATCGTGGAGTTCAAAAGGGGCATCAAGGATGTCCGCGACGATATCGAGGACCAGTCGCGTCTCGAGCCGCCCAGCACGCCTCGAATCGAACAGCACAAGTCCTCCCTGGACAAGTCCGCTACGCCCCCTTTGTAGACATTGCAATCCTCTCGATCTGTAGATAGTCTGTCGAGCACTTACAGGAGTGTTCCATGACTGAATCGCCGTTTCTGAAAGTATTTACTTTTTTGAGCGCCGTCACTGCCGGTTGCGTCGCAGCAGGTGACGAGGCGCGGTATCTTGCGAATGTCACGCAGATTACGAACACGTCGATGGGTCTCGGGAAGGCGGGGGAGGCTTACTTCTCGCCCGATGGGAAGAGCATCATCTTTCAGGCCACGCCCGCCGGGCAAACGGAATACCAGATTTATACCATGAACCTCACCGCGCGCACGCCGAAGATGGTCAGCACGGGCAAAGGAGCTTGTACGTGCGCCTTTTTTCACCCCAAGGCTAATAAGATCATGTTCGCTTCCAGCCACCTCGACCCGAACGTGGACAAGCCCAAGCCGCCGAAAGAAGCCAAAGGCTACACCTGGGATTTCAACGAACACATGGATATCTTCGAAGCTGGCCCCGACGGTAAGAACCTTCACCGGCTGACCGACGCAGCCGGTTACGACGCCGAGGGCTCCTACTCCCCGAGCGGGAAGCAGATCGTGTTTACCTCGATGCGTGACGGCGATCAGGAAATCTACGTTATGGAGGCCGATGGAACGAATCAGCGGCGGCTAACAAAGGGCAAGGGCTATGACGGCGGCCCGTTCTTTTCGCCCGACGGCAAGACTATTCTCTACCGCGGCGACCGTCGCGGCGACGACAAGATGAACTTGCAGATTCGCATGGTCAATGTCGATGGGACAAACGACCGCGCGATCACGGATAATCCGATCTTTAACTGGTGTCCCTTCTGGCATCCATCGGGGAAGTCCTTCATCTTTACTCAGACCGATCACGGCGCCCATGCCCGCGGCGAAAAACCCAACTACGACCTGTTCATGATGGCCTCCGACGGGACCAAGCTGACTCGGATCACCTTCGACGCGGAGTTCGACGGCCTACCGGTGTTCAGCAACGATGGGAAGAAACTGATGTGGACCAGCAAACGCGGCGGCTTATCCGAAGCCCAGGTCTTTATCGCCGACTTCACGCTGCCAAGAGAATTGAATTGACGGGTCAGTTTCCCAGGGCTTTCGCCCTTTGTTCAATGGCTCTGCGCTGTTCGCTTTCGGATGGAAGTCCACGCATGGCCTCTTGATAGGCTGCTGCTGCTCCCCGCAAGTCGCCGTGAAGGGCGAGCAGCTCCGCGCGGCAGATGAGGACGTGCGGCGCATCGGGGGCAAGCCGCGACGCCTGAGTCGATAACTCCCATGCCTCGTTCAAGTCATTGCCCTTCCTGCGTTCGAGCAGCAACATCGCCAGCTCGACCATCCGTTGTACATCGTTCGGCGCCAAGTCGATGGCCCGGCGGTAGCGATCGATCGCCCGGTCCAGGTCGTTCAAGTAGACCAAGGTTACCGCATATTCGCTCTGCCAGGCCGCGCTGGATGAGAAATAAGAATCCCCGGCACGTAGTCGGTCCAGCGCCTCGCGCACCATGCCCATCTCGCGCATCTTGCGGATCACGGCGACTTCTGACTCCACTCCTTTGCGCTCTTCAGCGGCCTTAAGAAGTCGAGAGAGTTCCCCCTGCTCGATTCGGGACACCTCGATACCGGCACGTTCCAACGCCGCCACGGTCGGCGGATGGCCTGGAACCTGCATGTCGGCGAGTTGCAGATGATGAACGGCCAGAGGCCATTGACCGGCCCGGAGATGGGCCTGTCCGAGGATTCGGTGAGCATCGGTGTAGCCCAGATCAATTTCGATGGCCCGATTCAGCAAGTCCACGGCTTCGTCGTACGCGCCGTGGTCGGCCAGCCACTGTCCGTACAATTGGAGGCAACCCACCGCGTCGGGATGGTCCCGATACGCCGCGGCGTAAAGCGTGCCGTTGTTTCGCCATTCCGTGTTGCGGACCCAACCGCGCACCGCCAAGACGAACAACAGGGCGATCCCTATCGCCTTGCCGATGCGCCAGCGCAGAATCCGAAGGACGACAATCGCTATAAGGACACAGGCAAAAACAGATGGCAGGTACCAGACTCGTTCGGCAAAAAACACGCGTACTAACACGAAGGCGTTGGCCGTGGGGGCATAGCTCACAACGACTGCGGCAGCCAACAATGCAAACGTGCGAACGTTCTTGCGCCACGCGATGGCCGCTGCGATGATGAGTCCCACTGTCACCAGCAAACCGAGAAGAACGTGCGGGTCTAGCGGGTTTGTCGCCAAACGGACGGCGTTGATCGAGTAGTTGACGCAAAGGACGCTGGGCCAGAACGTCTTTGCCCAATACATCCCCCACAATTGCAGGACCCCCAGGACATGCTGCCACGGCGGCGCATCGACAAGAACATTGATTGTTTTGGTGAGCGCCGGTCGTTGATAGAGGTGTCCTTCGAGGGCGTAATAACGCAATGCGAAGTACCCCGCTGTGGGCAAGACCAGATACAACAGCCGTCTTAGAGTGCCCCAACTCCACCACGCGGGATAGCGGCCTGAGTTCGACGGCGACTTCGTCTGTAAGGCGTCCCACAACGCGATCAGGGGAAGAACACACACCCCGTTTTCCTTCGCGCCCATCGCTACGAACACGCTCAGCGCTGCCGCGACGCGCCAAACAAACATCGCCGATCGCGACACAGCCGGCATCGACCGGTGATGCGAAAGCAGGGCGAGCAGCACGCCCATGGCCGCCAGGATGTCCGCACGTCCCACGACCCCGGCCACCACCTCGGAGTGGATGGGATGAACCGCGAACAACAGGCCCGCGGCCAGGCTGACCATTTCAGATAGCCCGATGCGTCGGCACAGTCTTACGACCAGCGCCGCGACAACGGCGTGCAAAAGAACGTTCAATGCATGTTGCGCTAGGGGGTGCGGCCCGGCGATCGTCCGGACCACTCGATATGAAGTCACAGCCAAGGGTCTATAGAGCAGGTCGCGATCGGGCGAAGCGTCGCGGCTCTGCGACCAATAGTCGGTTGTCCAGATGCTTAGCCATTGTCCGGGTTCGTTTACAAGATCGTTGAATTGAACAATGGGAACGTCGTCGTAGCAAAAGTCATTGGGCAGGATGTTGGCGTAAGCGATGATGGCCGCGGCGGCGGCTACCCACTCACCCCGCATCATTTGTCGAAGCCGCGTACTCATCGAGGCCAAGGATTCGATCAACAGACTACAGGAAGATTGGGCGGATGTGAATGCAGGAGGAGCCGGGACCCTCGCAAGGGGCCGGCTGCGAAACCGCCGCCGATCGCCATATACGATCGGTGGACTAAATCCGTCTAGGAGGCCGCCCCCGTCGGTAGACCGCCGTCTACGGTGGTAAAGATGCTGTCGACCTTGCTCCCGATGCCGGAGATCGCGGCCATGCAGATGGTGACGATCAGGGCCAGCATGACGGCGTATTCCGTCGTCGTCGGGCCGTCCTCGGATACGACAAAAGACTTTATGCGATCGAATAATTGCTTCATGGGCCTCCTCCTTAACCGGGCCGATGGACAATCGAAGCCGTCGCGAGACGCTGGGACGTTTGGGTCGTCAGGTCAGGCGTCACGACAGCCTATAGCTACAGTCTCGAAATCAAGTTTGCCGCTGTCAAACGCAAAAAGAGTCTCTTGTGGAGGACATCTCGTGGCTTGCCCGGGAGCAGGTTATTATCCGACTCTGCCCGTATTAGTTGCGGGAGCCTCCGTCCGATTCGCTAGTTTGCCACGCGACGACGGAGCCGCTACAAATCTTTTCAAGTTGTTATCAAGCTTCGGACTTTGATCTTTGGGATTAAGAGTATGCCCGACCGCACCGACGTGATGGAAAAAATCGTCGCCCTGTGCCGCCGTCGCGGCTTCATCTTCGGCAGCAGCGAAATCTACGGCGGCATCGGCGGCTTCTGGGACTACGGCCCCCTGGGCTGCGAGCTGAAGCGCAACATCAAGGATGCCTGGTGGTACGACATGGTCCGCAACCCGCCGCCCGGTCCCAACGGCCGCGAATATCAGATGGTCGGCGTCGATTGCTCCATCATCATGAACCCCAAGGTCTGGGAAGCCTCCGGCCACGTGGGCGGATTCAGCGATCCCATGGTCGATTGCAAGACCGAGGGCTGCAAAGGACGCTTTCGCGCGGATCAATTGAATACGACGCCTTGTCCGCTCAAGCCGAGCAAGATGGCGGGGCAGTTCGAGAAGTGCGCGCTAACCGAACCCCGTGCATTCAACCTTATGTTCCAAACTTACGTGGGCGCGCTGCAAGAGGCATCGAACATTGCCTATCTCCGCCCCGAAACCGCCCAGGGCATCTTCGCCAACTTCAAGAACGTCATGGACTCCACACGTGTGAAGCTTCCCTTCGGCATCGCCCAGATGGGCAAGGCCTTCCGTAACGAGATCAACCCCCGCAACTACACCTTCCGCTCCCGCGAATTCGAGCAGATGGAGATCGAGTTCTTCTGCAACCCCAACGAATCGCGGATGTGGTATGAGTATTGGCGCGATCTTCGGAAAAACTGGTACACGTCGCTGAACATCAAAAGCGAGAAGCTCCGCCCGCGGGAGCAGGGCAAGGAGGAGCTGGCCCACTACAGCTGCGGCACGACGGACATCGAATACTTGTTCCCATTCTCCGACGAGCCGCAGGAATTGGAGGGCGTGGCCCATCGCGGCGACTACGACCTTAAACAGCATCAGGAGCACAGCGGCAAGGACCTGACCTACTTCGACGATGAGTCCAAGGAGCGTTACCTGCCGCACGTCATCGAGCCGTCAGCGGGCGTTGACCGCTTCACCCTGGCCGCGATCTGCGAGGCCTATTCCTATGACGAATCCCGCGCCAGTCCGGAGTTCATGAAGTTTCACCCCCGACTTGCGCCCATCAAGGCTGCCGTATTCCCGCTGGTCGCCAAGGACGGCCTGCCTGAAATCGGCGAGCCGATCTATCGCGAGATCAAGAAGCACTACCCCTGCCAGTACGACGCCAAGCAATCGATCGGCAAGCGCTACGCCCGCATGGACGAGGCCGGGACGCCGTTCTGCTTCACCATCGACGGCCAAACCAAGGAGGACGGCACCGTCACGGTCCGCAACCGCGACGACGCCTCACAAAGCCGCATCGACAAATCGCGGTGCCTCCAATACCTGCGGGACCAGCTCCGATTGTGATGGTTCACGGTCAGAAGGTGCGTGCACGTGTAAACTGCAGTTTTCCATTCACATTTTGGATTTCGAACAGTTCGAGAGGTTGCAGCGTGGGCCCTGCAAATCCGTCAAGTTGTTTGACAAGGTCTTCGAGACTAGTCGCAGCTCGCCTTGCCACCGCAAATCGTTCCTCGAACGCTTCTCGGTCGTTAGCTACATCGCGGAGGATTGCCAACTCCTCCTTGAGCGGGGCGATGATCTCGCGCACGTCAGCACGAACCGCAAGAACTTTGTCGATGAGCTCCTCCACGCCGACATACGTGAACGTGCTCTTGGCACGCAGATTCCTTGCGGCTTCGAGCAATCGACTGCTCATGGTGCGGAAAGGCTCGTTTTGTTGTTCGCCTGCGATTGTTGGGATTACTTTCTGTTCGATCGCGTCCGCGATCTTGATAAGGAATTTCAGCGTGAAGGGCTGGGATTGATCGGGTGTCCCGGCCCAGAGCTTCTGCTCGTCCTCTGGTTTCATCGGTGTGTCGCCAAGCGACTTCGTCACAATATCCTTGAGGACAGACTTCCATTGTTTCACGCCCTCCGCCGCAGCTTCAGGGGCTAGTCCGCCCAGCGCAGTAATCATCCCCGATCCCGCAGTGACAGTCTCAGCGGCCTTTGAATCGAACTTATGATTGAACTCCGTGATGAGGCCATCCTGCGATTTGAAACCGAACTCCATCGTACCCCAGCCGGGATGGTGCTTTACGTAACGTTTCCGCGTCACATCCGGCACCGTAAAAACCTTCGGCTCCCGCCCCTTGTCAGTTGCCTGGACCAGTAGGTAGGGTCTTGGAGGATAGTATTCATACCCGACATCCCCTGAAGCCATATCACGCTCGGCGATCCGGTCACGGAAGGATACCGAGGTGCATCCAATGATCGCCGTTAAAGCGGCAAGCACACCAAAGAATGAACGCATCACTTTGACTCTCCTTCATATTTCATTAGTTTAGTAAAGTGTCAGTCTCTGCCGAGAGGATGCTGGTTGAGATGACGATTGTCAATTGCAAAAACCATTATACTTCAGGGCAGTTTAATGTGTCACTGAACACTGCGACCAGCCATACGGTGCCAATCAGCAACCCCTGCGATCCAAGAGCTTGGCCAACCGCTTGTGCCTCGAGAGAATAAGCTGTAGTGGTTCTGTGGTGCGAAAGAGGACGGCACCGTCACCGTCCGCAACCGTGACGACGCTTCGCAAATCCGCATCGATAAAACGAAGTGCTTGCAATACCTGCGCGACCAGTTGCATCTCTAGTCGGTGCTGGATCAGTACCGCGACCGTGTGAGGGAGCGGGCTTGAGAGGTCTGATTACTCCGCACGCTATTCCACTGCGTCGCCGGTGTAGACGACCTCGAAGTCGCGCCCGCGGACTTGGCGTAACTGGCTGAGTTCCTCGTCATCCCATCGGGAATCGGGTGCGCCGGTGACGTACCAATCCGACCCGTTGTCGGCCACGAACATCCCGTAACGCTGCATCGCCCGAAGGATTACTTGGACGCTCGGCGAGAAACTCGACGCATCGAAATCCGCGCGGAGCCGGACGCGAAGACCCATCGGGGGATGGTCCGGATCGGTCGAACTGCTGGCGAAATGCGTGGCAGGGGCGATGTACGCCCGACGTGTGTGGCGGACGGTGAAACGAAGGGCGTGACTAATCTCGCCGCGTTCGACGACCTCGTCATAGCGCACCAATCCGGGAAAGATGGGCAGTCCGGCCGCATCCGCCGAGGTCCAACCGGCCGGGCGAAGCTCGTTCGAGGTGAGATCGAATACCGCGCCCGACCCCGCGTCCCATCCACCATCGTCCTGAAGGTGAGCGTCGAACAGCTCGTAGAGCTTTTGACCATCGGTGTCGATCACCAGGACGTGTCGGTCCCCGTCGGAATCCGACCCGCCCTCGATCGGAGCATCGGGCGGAATGGGATACGGGCCGGGGTCGCTTTCGTCGCCGTAGTAGAAGCTGACCGGCACTTTGGGCTGGTCGCGCCCGATGACCACATAAGGAATCCCGATCGGCGCGCCTTCCCACACCGTGCCGAAGTCCGGGTGCAGTCCGGTGTCGAGGCCCATCGATTCTAGAAAGCCGTCCGAGTTGGGATGAACCGGAAGGTCGCTGATGTCCTTGTTCCACGGATTGTCCGCTGGGAATATCTGTAAGGAGCCCAAAGACCCGCCGCCTGAATTGGAGACGGACCCGTCGTCGTTCGGCCCGGGCGGCGTGTCCACGGGGTTTCCTTCGCCGATCAATTGCGGACTCGGCACGCAGGCCGCTGCGGCAGTAACCATGATGAACACGATTGCCCGAACCGACCAACGACGGAGCGCCATAGCGTCATTCCTTTCGTGAATACCGACGACAAGTGTACGATTCCGGCAGTTATCACCCCCAGGGACGAAACAGCGGGCGGAACAAAAGCGAAGTTATCTGGACGGCACAACCAGCGCCTTGATGGTCTTCCCTGATTCAACGGCGGAGAGCGCTTCATTGACTTGCGACAACGTATAGCGTTCGAGTTTCAGGGTGGACCACAGCGCCGCGGCGCGTGGAATGCGCAACATCTCCACCGCCCGATGGAAGTGCGAAAAATCCGATCCCCAGCAACCACGAACGTCGAGGTGTTTCTTGTTCAAATCACGATGAGGATTGAATGAGGTTTCTCCATGATCGGTGTACTGCCCAACGATCACGACGCGCCCGCCGTCGCGGGTGAACTTCATGGCCTCGGTAACGGCGTTGGGAGCGCCGGTACATTCGATGGTCACATCCGCCCCGCGCACCGAAGTTCGTTCGAGCACCCATTCCAGACGTTCCGGTACGCTGCGTCCTTCAAAGTTCAGAACGTCGTCCGCGCCCATCGATCGGGCTTGTTGCAGCCGATGGTCGGGTGCGCCGATGCACAAGACTCTGCCGACACCACGAAGCACGGAGAACGCGATCGCTGAAAGTCCCACGGGCCCCGCGCCCAGGACCAGTACGGTATCACCGAACATGATTTCCGCTCGTTCGACGGCGTGCAGAGCGGTCGGTAGGGAACACCCGCCGGCCATGTAAAGCTCGCTGGACACATCATCCAACGAGATGCAGTGCGTTCCCGGCTTGAGGTAGATGTATTCAGCCCAGCCGCCCGTCAGACCGTCTTGTAGTCCGTAGGTAATCCCATAGACCTTGCGCCGCGGGCATCGTGTGGAGGCCTTGGCAATCAGACATTGGTAACACTTGTGGCACGTTCGATGCACATCGAGAAACGTTACCCGATCTCCCTCACGAAATGGGCGATCATCCATGCCGCGGGGAATAGATCCCCGCACCTTTTCCAGCACACCGACCGACACGTGGCCGGGGATGATGGGGTAAGGGACTCCGCTCAGGCGTCCGTCTCGCAGATGGACATCTGTTCCACAGACTTCGCTGAGTTCGACCTTGAGTAGTGCCGAATCCGGCTCTAATTCAGGAAGTGGTATCTCCCGCAGCTCGCATGGCCGCGGACGACCATCCGATCCGGGACCGGGCATGAGTACGGCGAGAGCGTTGCTCATTTGTTCGGCGGTGGTTTTAAGGCGAGGTACAGCTCATCGAGCTGCTTCTTGGCCACCGACGACGGGGCGTTGGTCAACGGACACACCGCCCGTTGCGTCTTGGGAAACGCAATAACATCGCGCAGGCTGTTGGTCTGGGCGAGCTTCATCACCCAGCGATCCAGCCCGAAGGCAATCCCGCCGTGTGGGGGCGCTCCAAACCGCAAAGCATCGAGGAGGAATTCAAACTTTTCCTTGGCTTCCTCATCATTGATGCCCAAAATGCGGAAAACCTTGGTCTGCACGTCCTGCCGGTGGATACGAATGCTGCCTCCGGCCATCTCCGTTCCGTTAAGCACCAGGTCGTAGGCCTTGTCGCGCACCTTGCCCGGATCGGACTCGAGCATGTGCAGGTCTTCATCGAGCGGGGCGGTGAAGGGATGATGCGTGCTCGCCCAACGCTTTTCCTCTTCGTCCCAGGTCAGCAGCGGAAAATCGACAACCCAAAGGAGGTTCCACTTATCTTTCGGAATGATATCAAGAATGCTTCCGAGCCGCGTGCGAACGTGGTGCAGGTATTTGCAAGCGTCCGCGAACGTCCCGGGCATGAAGAAGACCGTGTCGCCCACTTTCGCGCCGACCTGTTGACAGAGTTTTGCGGCGATCGGCTGAATGAACTTGGCGATGCCGGTCTGTAGCTCGATTCCGCTCGCCCCTTGGGCGATCTTGGTGAGCGGCAGGCCGGCTCCGCCCATCCCCTTGAGTTCCTCGGTCAGCCCATCCGTGATCTTGCGGGTAAGCTTGTCTCCTCCCGACGCGACGATGCACTTGACCACGCCGCCTTTGTCGATGGCCTCGCGGAAGACGTTGAAGTCCACCTCCCGCATCAGGTCGGTGACGTCCTGCAATTCCAGGCCGAAGCGCGTGTCGGGCCGGTCGATGCCGAAGCGCTCCATGGCCTCGTGCTCGGTCATTTGTGGCAGCGGCAGGGGGATATCGATGCCCATCGCATCCTTGAATATTCGTTTCACGCAGCCCTCGACGACCTCCATCACGTCTTCGCGCTGGACGAAGGCCATCTCCATGTCGAGCTGCGTGAACTCCGGCTGGCGATCGAGCCGCAAATCTTCGTCTCGAAAGCAGCGCACGATCTGGGCATAGCGATCGAACCCCGAGATCATGAAAAGCTGTTTGAAAAGCTGCGGCGACTGGGGCAGGGCGTAAAAAGTTCCCGCCCGCACGCGCGAAGGTACGAGATAGTCGCGGGCCCCCTCAGGAGTCGACTTGGTAAGAAACGGGGTTTCGATCTCTACGAATCCGGCGTCATGGAAAAACTCACGGATCGCCCGAGCGATCCGATCCCGCAATCGAAAAATCTCCTGCATCTCCGGCCGTCGCAGATGCAGAAACCGGTAGCGAAGTTGAAGTTCCTCTCCCGCCTCGAAATCATCGTTGACTTGGAAGGGCAGGGGATCGCACCGACTTAAGACGTCGATCTCCGTCACTTCAACTTCGATCTCGCCGGTCGCCAGTTTAGGGTTCGTCCACTCGCCCCGGCTAAGCACGGTTCCCTTCACCGCGATCACGTCCTCATGGTGCAGCGATCGGGCAAGCTCATGAGCGGCGGAGTGGGCCTTGGATTTTTCCGGGGTAAATCGAAGCTGCGCGACGCCCGTATGGTCGCGAAGATCCACAAAGGTCAGCCCGCCGTGGTCCCGCGACGTATTGACCCACCCGGCCAGCGTCACCGTCTTGCCGACGTGGTCCTTGCGCAGTTCCCCGCACCGATGCGTCCGCCTGTTATAAGCTACCGCCACTGTTTTACTCCTGAGCCAATGCTATCTTCAATGCGGTCATCTTGTAGGGGTAGACCCAAAGAAAATCAATCGACACGCGCCCGATGGCAACATTGACCACTCCTTTTCTCGTCGACTTAACTTCGGATGCGCTATACCCTACGTCCCGTGCCCAATCGACCTTTTGATTGCGTGCTCATTGACTTCTACGGCACGATCGCCGCAGGCGACCGAGAGGCCGTCGAGGCCACGTGTCGGACGATCGTCGATACCCTCCAACTTCCGCTTTCCGCTCCCGAGTTCGCCATCCTCTGGGGGGAGCGCTATTTCCACACCGTCGGGCTCAGCAGCCACGACTCCTATCGCACTCTCTACGAGTGCGAACTCGCCAGCCTGCGGGAGACCCTGGCCACCCTTGGCCGCGACCCCGACCCGGCGCCGTTCCTGGTCGAACTCGAAGAGTACTGGCACAACCCGCCGGTCCACGACGACGCCGTTGAGTTCCTCCGCGACCTCGATCTTCCCGTGTGTTGTGTCTCTAACGCCGACCATCTGCCGCTGCAGAGCGCCATCGCTCGCCGCCAACTGCGCTTTGACGCCGTCATCTGCTCTCAGGCCGTACGCTGTTACAAGCCGGAGCCGGTCATCTTCCAGCACGCCGTCCGTGCCTTGGGTGCTCAGCCGCGACGCACGATTCACGTCGGTGATTCGCTGCACAGCGACGTGGCCGGTGCCGCGGCGCTTGGCATCACCACGGTGTGGATCAGGCGCGAAAACCGGATTCACGACATCGGCGTCGAAACTCCGTGCCATACGATCGCCAGCCTCGCCGAACTTACCGCGTTACTGGCGTGATACCAGCAGCACACGAATTCACACTCGCTATTTCATTGACTCGACCCGTGGCCGGTCGGTATCATGTTATTGGCTGCGAGATGCGGTCCTAACCTTCCTGATTTCCCATTGTCCAACAGGTAGGTGGCTGCACGCGCAGCCCCGAGAGAGGCCAAGCCATGTGTGCGAACAGATGTGGTTTTTCTTGTTGGATGGTCGTCGCGACGATCGTTGTGATTTTGGCGACTGGTGGTACCGCTTTGGCCCAGCGGGGGGGTAAAGGCGGCGGGGGCGGACGATCAGGGGGTGCGATGCGTTCAGCACCCAGCCGGTCAGCCTCTGCGCCCCGAATGTCTGCTCCCAGCAGGGCGTCAGCGCCTCGAATGTCCGCTCCAAGCCGGGCGTCAGCGCCCCGAATGTCGGCGCCGAGCCGGTCGTCCGCCCCGGCTCGAATGTCTGCTCCAAGCCGATCGGCGCCCGCCCCACGAATGGCCGCGCCAAGTCGCGCGCCTTCGGTAAGCCGATCCACCCCTTCCTTGGGTTCGCCTTCGAGGTACACCACGGCCCAAAAGGCGCCCGCGGCGCCGAGGTCTGCCGTTTCCCGATCCGCGCCGCCGGCCCAATCTTCATTCCCGCGCGATCCTGCGAGGCTGAGAGCACCGAGCAGAGCGGTTAATCCCACGAATTCGCAGCGAGCAGCTCCAGCTCAGTCGGCCCCGTCAGCCGCTCAATTTTCGCGCGAGCCGCTCGTCCGCGCACCGCAGTCCGCGGCGGCGGACATGGCTCGCGTCAAGGGCCGGCCGGCAGGCTCTTCGCTTAACTCTAACCCACTAAATGGCGGTACACGAAACGGCGTTAATAATGGTCTGCCGCCCGGTCAGGGCAATGGTGATAACCTGATCCGCTTCGGTACCGATCCGTTTCACCTGAGCTATGGTCAAGGAGTTCACAAGCACCCGGGCGGGACCGGCTACGGGTCCGGATGGTACGGGCCGGGGTATGGCGGGTACGGGAATCGAGGTCATTACCCATACCACGGTCACGGCCATGGGCACCACGGGCATGGGTATTACGGCTACCGACCGCACTGCTATCCGCACTCGGCTTATCCCTACTACGGCTTCTATCCGTGGTATGGCTATGGCTACGGGCTTGGGTTCGGTTTCGGCTACACGTATTCCTCCGCTTACCTGGCCGATCCCTACGTGAGCTACGTTTACACTGAGCCGGAATACGTGACCAGTTATCCCGCTACGGAGTATAGCTATCCCGCCACCGAGTATGTCGAGTATGCGGCGCCGACGGTCCAGGTTGCCCCCACGATCGTCGAGCCCGTGCCGATTCAACAAACTCAACCCGCTCAACCTGCTCCGCCGCCGGTTCCGGCGGGTGAGAGCGCTGGCGCGCCTCAAACGTTCCAAGCGAGCGAGAATCAGATCGCGGTGGTCATGGAGGGGAACTCGGCGTTCACAGCCGGGCGCTTTGAAGATGCGCGGGCAGCTTACGCCAAAGCGGTCATGAACGACGATCGTGACGGATATGCCAAGGTGCTGTACGGCTGGTCCAATTTTGCTATCGGCAATTACGAGGTCGCCGCCGCCTCCATTCGCCAGGCCCTGATGACCACGCCCGATCTGGTGAACTATCCCCAGGATTTACGAACGCTCTACAGCGATCAGGCCGTCCTCGATCGTCAGTCCGAAGGCCTTCTGCGTTTCTTGTCTGACAACCCCAGTCATTCGGAAGGGCGTTTCCTCTGGGGCTATCTGCTCTATTCCATCGGTCAGGCGGAATCGGCCTCCGTGACGTTCCGCAGCATGACCGACGCGAACCCGTCCGACGCCTTGATGTCGAGCCTGCGAGACGCCGCCGTTCGGAACTCGCGTGCTCAGCCGTCGGCCGCACCCAAGCCGTAGTCAGATTCGCGTCTTGATCCACGCGCCGCTGGCGTAACGTGTCGCCGCGGCGCCTGCCCGCCAGAGGTTGTCCGTGAACATCCCCATCCACGCTCCCAGTAATCCCCACTGCTGATCGATTCCGAAAAAGTACCCGACGGGAACGCGAATCAGGATGGTCCCCACGATCGTAATCAGCAGCGGAAAGCGGGTGTCGCCCGATCCGCGAAGCGCACCGATGTACACGATGGATACGACCAGAAACGGTTGAAGCAAGGCCAGCACGCGGAAGGGGCGCACCCCCGCCGCTTGCACCAGCGGATCGGCGCTCATCTGCTCAAAGATGAACCTCGCCCC
>Ga0187893_10003073_pt1 | contig 34852 bp, 23 predicted proteins | sample MA1701074metaG_FD_139574 | JGI IMG/M metagenome (GOLD analysis project Ga0187893, IMG submission 139574) | White microbial mat communities from a basaltic lava cave in the Kipuka Kanohina Cave System on the Island of Hawaii, USA - MA170107-4 metaG ...
CTTAAATTCCTGAACGGCATCCACCGAAGGCGCAACGTTGAACGTATTAAAAAAGCCTTCTTTGTTGTCGGCGCCATCGAGCTGATAATTGTTTTCGGTGGTCGGCATCCCGGCAGCCGAAGGAGCGAAGCCCTTGCGCAAGAAACCGCCCTTGGCCGTGCTGTTACCAGCTTCGTTGATACCTTGCGATAGCAAAGCGAGTTCCATGAAGTTTCGGCCATTGAGCGGCAACTCGACGACCTTCTTTTGATCGACCACGCTGCCGATGGTTGGGCTTTCAGTATCGATTACGGGTGCGGCACCCACCACATCGATCGTCTGGGTCACTTCGCCCACCTGGAGTTCGACATCGACGCGAGCCTGCTGCGCTACCTGGAGGGTGATTCCAGAGATTGCCGACGTCTTGAATCCCTGCAGCTCGGCCTGAAGCTTGTACTGGCCGGGAGCGAGCGAGGGCAGGCGGTAGCTACCCTGCGCGTCCGTGATCGTCTCGTGCGTCAGGTTGGTGCCCATGTTCGTCGCCACGACTTTGGCACCGGCGACGACGGCACCGCTGGAGTCCTTGACCGTACCGGTGAGCGTCGCGTTCACCACTTGAGCCTGCAAGGCGGGCGCGATCAATAAGGAGAGCAAAAGCAGCAGAACCGCGCAGTGTCCCCTTTGCAACCTGCCAGAAATAAACTGATTGAGATGTTTCATACAGCCTCCATTTACTTTACTTGGACAATTTGAATTCCATGTACTGCTGGTAGGGTTAGATCGGACTGGGATCTGTGGTGGTCATAAGGGACCTCGTAGGATTCGCCTTTGGCCGCGAGCAGACTAAAGACGATACGAGCAAACGGGCAATGTTGGTTTCGATCATGCTTTTCTTCGCTTTCACTGTCTCCTGATATTACCTGAATCGCAACGCATAGAGATCTGCGTCTTTCATCACAACGCGCAAGCGCACCGCCTTGCCGGCCAGACCGCTGATGTCGTCGCCACCTTTCCAGGAGACGACGCGTTCAATCTCGTTTCCGATGACTTCATGAGACTCTTCAAGTCTATAACCAGGTATCGGTTTCCCTTCAGAGTCTTGTATTTCAAATCGGAGGCCGCCGGGTGCGGAAGTCGCGAAGTTGATAACGAGTTTTGACCCGGTAAACCTGAAAGGCTTGGTCACCATTTCGCCGCCTTGATACGGTGCGCTCACCGACGCAAAACCATCGGTGCGCAAGGTGTACCGCCTTAAATGATGGCCGGGTTGTCCGTAGCGGTGCTGGACATAGAGAGAAATCTCGCTGGGTCCTGTCGGCACGACATTGAGAGCCGGATAATTCGTGCGTGACGTCCAGTTTTCCGGACCGATGCCAGGCCGAATAAAAGCTTCCATAAAAGTGCGGGCGTAGCGGTTCCCGCCGCGGGTGGTCAAGAGGACGTTGTCGGAGCAATCTTTGAAGTAGCCGGGATCGACGTTGATGCTTCTGGCTTGCTCGCCGGTTAACACTTGCCGTCCCGGCATGAAGCGTGCCGCTATCCCAATGTAGAGATGAGGTGCGCGAAAGTAGGGATGCGTCTGGTTTGTGTACAGGTGCTCAGGTGGCGCATCGCCGAAGGTCATGTCTACCGGCTCGCTCCAGTCTAGAAAGTCTTTTGACGTGGTTCGAGTGATCCAGCGAACGCCCTTGCCAGCGATTGTCTTAAACGTTCGGAAGTAGCAGACATACTGGTTCTCTGCCTCTGACCAAAACGCGACATTCTGCGAATCGAAATAGCCCTTCGTGATCACTGCTTGTTCGCGCAATTTCTTCCAGCGGAGTCCGTCGGCGGAAACAAACGCCACCAATCCCGACCGCTTCGTACCTCCCAATGCCTTGAAACGCTCCGCCGCGGGAACTCCAGAGCGGACATCCAGCAGCGGACTGAAGTTGTGGGTGAACGGCGCTGAGTGCGCCAGGACGGCATTGTTCTTCCGGCTCCCCATCAGTTCGTAAATTCGCAATTCGGGCTTAGTCCATCGGAGGCCGTCGGTCGATTCCGCATAGCAGGTTGCTTCGTTGTCGCTGCCATCCTTTCCGGCAATTGGCAGGCAACGGTAGTACATACGATAGGCAGGACCATCTTTGATCACAGTCACGTAGCCGCTGAATGCTCCCTCCCAGGGGTGATCGAACGTGACCGCCACACCCGCATCCACCGGATGATTCAGCCTGAGCCGAGCGCCTTGAAGCCGGTCGATGAGGGTGTGATCAACGAACAACTCCAGGCGAGACCCGATGTCCGTCACGTTCGTATCGTTGCTGCTTCCCATCATAGGGTGCAAAAGCACCAGCAAGAGCAGCAGGGCACTGCGTGACCAGCGGTCGGTCAATAGGTTGTCACGCCGCAGAGCGTTTCTCATAATTCGGGACAAACCGGTATCTCGGATGGCACTCTCAACAGGCGTTTTGAACGAAACCCCAATGCGCAAATTCCTCGTAAATCCTTAAATCTGGAAAAACTCGCGGCGCAGCCCCGTATAGACCGGGTCTCCCATGATATGCAAGATCATGTATTTGCGTGCTTCATGGGGATCGCCGCCCAATATGGACTGGGCCAGCAGTTGGTGGCCCTGAATGTTTTGACTTCTTTCCCAGGCTGGAATGGTTTTCAGCACATCTTCCAGTCCGGCGTGTGGTTTGAAAATATGCAGAGTGCTCAGCGACAAGTTGAGCACCGACAGATGGTGGAGCTGTCTGGCTAGCAACTCATTTCCCGCCGCCTTCCAGATGGATCCATGGAACTCCAACTCGAGGTCCACCCATTCGGCAAACGTTCTCGGCTTGAACGATTTCATCTGGCGGGACAACTGGCCGATCTTGGTTCTGGACGGCGTGTCGAGGTTTTCTGTGGCGAGAAAGGCGGCCAGCGACTCCAGCGAAGTGCGCATCAGAATGAGCTTGCGGGCTTCCTGCGCTCCGACATTGAAGACGGAACGCCCGCGGTAAGGGTCGGTGACGACGATGCCTTCTCCCTGCAGGATGTGAAACGCCTCCCGGACGACGCTATTACTGACGCCATACGTCTTCGACAGCTCGACCTCGCGGAGCTTCTGGCCAAGCTGATACTCGCCATTAAGGACCGCGGCGCGGAGCGAGTCCGCCACCCGTTTCGAAAGCGACTCGCGCTGCAAGGCTTTGGGTGCAATTCCAGCCAAAGTATTCAAGATCGGGATGCCTCGCGTTCCCTCTGCTTCTCAAAATGGAGAATAGATTCCGCTTTGAAGATTCTGCAGAATGCTGCGAGAATAAAGCAACGTTTTTTTGGGGTCAAGCAGTTTTCTGCGACTGGGGTGCGTCAGGGGGGCTGGAGGCGACTGCCTTGTCCCGCCAAAGAGCACTGGACGAGACACTCCGGCCAAAACAGGCTCCGGGTGTTTGTCCGTCCGAGTGCCAATACTCTCTTGGTTGACAGCGGGTGATCGGCTCCAGCGGCAACAGATCCTCCTTGACGCTTCACGTTTCCTGCGTACAATGGCACGCGCAATGGACAAGTACGATGCAATCATTCGAGGCGGCCGGGTTATCGACCCCGCCAACGGGCTCGATGCCGTTCTGGATATCGGTGTTCGTGGCGGCCTGATTTCGGCTGTCGAGCGTTCCATCGCCCCTGAGCTTGCAGAGGTAACCTACGACGCCTCAGGAAAAATCGTAATGCCCGGTCTGGTTGACTTGCACATTCATGGCTACCACCTCGTCTCCCCCCTCAGCGTACCCGTTGACCATTACTGCCTGGGACGCGGCACGACAACAGCCGTAGACGCCGGCAGCGCAGGATGCGGCACCTTTCCGGGTTTTCGCGCCTTCGCGATCGATCGATCGCGAACGCGGCTGCTGGCATTTCTGAACATTGCTTGCAGCGGACTGCCCTTTGGCGGTCTGGGTGGCGATGATTCGGTGCCGGGTGAACTCGATCTGCTGAAACTGGCGAGCGTGCGAGGCTGCGTCGATTGCGTCGAGGAGAATCGTGATGCCCTGGTGGGCGTGAAGATCCGGCTTTCCGCTTCGATTGCAGACGAAGGCCGGAACGAAGCCGAGGCTTACCGGCGCGCGCAGGAGGCGGGTCAGACCTTACGGTTGCCTCTAATGGTACATCATGCCTTGTCGACTGTTCCCATAACGGATTGTCCCGGTCGCATGCAACCTGGCGACATTTATACACACACCTATCACGGGTTTACGAGCAGCATTGTCGATTCGCAAACACGCAAGGTGCACCGTGCAGTGATTGAGGCCCGGGAACGTGGTGTTCTTTTTGACATTGGCCACGGGCAGGGATCATTCAACTGGACTGTCGCCGAAATTTGCGCGCGCGAAGGGTTCTGGCCCGACACGATCAGCACCGACATCCATACTGGCACGTGTGAAGGTCCCGCCTACGACATGCCTACCGTGATGACCCGGCTGCTCCACGTCGGCATGCCATTGCCCGAGGTTGTTGCCAAGTCTACCTTCGAGCCGGCGAAGGCCATCGGTTGGGCGGATCGCATCGGCACGCTGGGGGTTGGGCGGGAAGCCGATATCGCGGTGTTCTCAGTCGAAGCAGTTGACATGGATTTGGAAGATTGCCAGTCCCAGCTCCGCAGGATCAGCCGGCGGCTTGTACCGCAGGCCGTGTGGCGTGGCGGCGTGGCTCATCCCATTACCCAACCGAAGCGCTTCCCGAATCCTGAAACCGTCCAGGCACAGCGCGTTTGGTGGGAACAGCTGCAGATTCGCGACGAGTCATTGAGTGTTGGGCTCTGAGTCGGCTCGCTGTTTTCATCAGCTTTCCCCCAACATCGGACAAACCCATGAATCCTTACCCTAGATCGTTACAAATCCTCGAAAACAACCGTCGCTATATTCCCGGTGGCGTTGTTTCCACCAACCGGGCGGCGAGTCCCGAGATCGTGTTCGTCAAGGGGGAGGGGGCCTACCTCTGGGATGCGGAGGGCAATCGCTATATCGATTACCACGCCGGATTTGCTCCGCATTTCCTTGGACACAACGACCCGCATGTCACCGAAGCTGTCCGCCGGGTTCTCGCCGACAGCGCCAGCCTTTATGGTTCAGGCACCACCGTTTTGGAAGGCCGTCTGGCCGAGTTGGTCTGCAAGCACGTTCCTGCTATCGAAGCCGTCCAGTTTCTGAACACGGGCAGCGAGGCGTCCTATCAGGCCATTCGTTTGGCCCGAGCGATCACCGGACGCGACCACATCATCGTGATGCAGGGCGGCTACAACGGCTGGCACAACGATGTGTCCTGCAACCTGATGACGCCGCTCGAGCAACTTGGGCCGCGCGTCTCTCCGGGCGAATATCCTTACAGGTCAATCAGCGCCGGCGTGCCGCTGGACCATCAGCGGCTCGTGCATCCCATCAACTTCAACGATCTCGCCTCGGTCGAGTACGTCTGCAAGAAATATCCGACGGCCGCACTGATCACCGAGCCCATTTTGCAAAACATTGGCATCGTCAAGCCCGAGGTCGGATATCTCGAAGGCTTGAGGAAACTGGCGGATCGTTTTGGATTCCTCCTCATCTTCGATGAAGTGAAAACGGGTTTTCGGCACGGTCTGGCCGGCTATGCGGGGATCGCGGGCGTAGAGCCGGACCTGGCGGTTTACGGAAAAGCTGTTGCCAACGGATACCCGATCGCAATACTGGGCGGCAAAAAGGAGTGGATGGATTGGACGATTCATCCTGATCCCTCGAAGAGGGTGCTGATCGCCGGCACTTACAACGCCCACCCGGTCCCAACTGCGGCCGCCATCGCCACCATCGAGCGCTTGCTGTTGAATGATGGCGAAGTGTATCGCCATGTAGAAGCCTTGGGCGCGGAAATGCAGAGCGGATTGGAAGCTCTGGCGGTACAGTTGGGAATCAAGGCGGTTGTAGCGCGCCAGGGGTCCGCGTTCTGTCTCTACTTCATGGACCATGGCCCGAAAGACTGGCACGACTTGGCTTCGCACCATCAGTTTGCCTTGGATGAGCAGATGCGGCGCGAGCTGATCGCGCAGCGGATTTACTATTTCCCTCTCGCAACCAAGCAGTGCTCTATCTCGGCTGCCCATACGCGCGAGGATATTGAAACCACCTTGCAACACTTGGCGGTCGTCCTCCAAAAAGTGTCAACCCAATGAAAGTGGCCTACAGATTATGAAACGATGTTCCCTGGAGATTGCAGCCCTCGTCCTGCTGATAACTACCAGCTTACAGGCGCGAGCCCAAACCACCGCACTGCAACACGTCGAGGGATTCGACTCGATCGTTTTCGCACACAATCAGCAGGGTAACGGAGCGCCGTTCCGGGGCGGTGTGGATTTTCGTGGCCAGCAGCCGGGTAGCTGGACTGCGGCTTGGTGGGCGCCGGGTCAAATGAGTAACAACACGCTGGTCTGGAAAACCGCCGTCTGCCCTGAAAAGAAAGAAACGGTGTTCTCCTTCGCCGGCTCGAGTTCATCGTTTCCGCCGGAGTTTGCCAAAGGACCGCGCGCCAAGTTGTTCCTCAATGACCACCACGTGCTGACGTTCGAGTTGGGCGTGAAGCGCGATCGGACCTGGAAAGAGGGGAAGGTTGAACTGCGGTATCTTTCCAAGCGCGTGGAGTGGCCGTATTGGAATGCGCACCGGCAGTTCGAAATGAACGGTAATAGTGGGATCTACGAGCTCATCGTGCCGCCTGAGCAAATCGCGGCGGGTCGGGCGGCCACTCTGAAAGTGGAGCTGTTGCCTTTTGACGCCTGGCCAAAGTACTGGTTCAGCGTCAAAGCCCGCAAAGATACGCTCAGCCCCAGCCACGAAGCTCTGCAGCAACAGGTGGCTCAACTGCAGAAGGACGTCGCCCGTCTTGGAGAGCTGACACACGTTCTCGCAACTCAGCAATATCATCAGCTGCTGGACAGCCCCGACTTTCAGCACTTCACCATCTACACAAACGGACATCATCATCTGCATCCAGCCGACCTCATTCCATTAAAGAATGGTGACCTGCTGCTGACCACGCGTGAAGCCAGCGAGCATATCTCCCGCGACGGCGACGTGGTGATGTTGCGCTCCCGTGATGCAGGAAAGACTTGGGGAGAACGGCAGGTGATCGGAGCCATCCCGGATGTGGACGAGCGAGAAGGCTGCGGCCTGCAACTGCGTGACGGCACCATCCTCATCAATGTCTTCGTCAACAAGCTCTATCGCCCGGATGGGGAATACAACTGGTCGTGGGCTCACGATGTGCGGTTCAGCCACGAAACGCTTCACCTCGGGAGTTACACCATCACGTCAAAAGACGATGGCAAGACTTGGTCGGCACCGCGCTACGTCGACACCCGGGCTATGCCTTTTTCCGATCTGGAGGGGCCCGCGGACGCGCCCATCGAAATGCCGGACGGTTCTGTGCTGATGCCGGTCATGGCTTACAACGTGCGTGGTGACATTGACAATCAGGCCGCTGTTATTCTCAAGACGGTGGACCAAGGCAAATCCTGGCAACATCTGTCGACGGTGGTGGAAGACCCGGGCGGAAAGCAAGGACACTTTCAGGAACCGGCTTTGGTGCGGACCCGCACCGGACGGCTCGTGATCGCTATCCGAAACCAGGGACCCGAGAACGCCATCTGGACGGCTTGGTCCGACGACAACGGTCAGAGCTGGACGAAGGCCGCCCCGACAGCCATGATTGGCCATCCTCCCGACCTTATTCAGTTACAGGATGGCCGTCTCTTGTGCACCTACGGCTACCGGCCCGGAAGGCACGGGGACCCGGGCGGCATTCGCGCGGCGTTTAGCCAGGACAATGGTGAGACGTGGAAGATCGACCAGGAAGTGCTTATTCGGAAGGATTTTCTCAATATGGACATCGGTTATCCGGAATCGCTGCAAATGGCCGATGGACGTTTGCTGACCGTGTACTACTTTAACCTTTTTCAGAGGTTCTTCATCGGAGGAACGTGGTGGCGACCCTGAAGACTGGACGGCTTTGATCTACTGGGGGAGGGCTACCCGGCAAGCGACAGCGGTCGCATAGCGCCAAAGGCGGGGGATGGCTGAGCGTTGTGGGCGAAGACCCACCCCGGCTGCCTTCGCGACCACCGACCGCCGGTCGCTCTGCCAGCCCCTCCGATGGGAGGACTTCCAAAGGAATTTTCAAGCCGCGTTGTGGTGCGATCGCGGATGAAAGTGATTTGTTGTTTATCTTACTTGGCATTTGAGGAACGAGCACAAGGACAGCTAAGAGATCGATTTAAAGGAGCTATTGATGAAATCTAAATGGTTGGTCTTACTGGTCGCTTTGGCAGGGTCCCTGTCACTGACGGCCGCGGAATTGGAACGCTATGTCGCTGTGGACAATGTCTGCGCCTGGCCAAATTTGACTCTCCTGAAGGACGGGACGATTATTGCGTCGATTTTTAATCATCCCTCTCATGGTCAGGCAGAAGGCGATGTCGAGTGCTGGGCCAGTACCGACGGAGGCCGGATCTGGAAGCTGCGTGGAGTGCCGGCTGCTCACGAGCCCCGGACAAACCGCATGAACGTTGCGGCAGGCACGGCCAACGACGGGGCACTCGTTGTCTTGGCCTCAGGCTGGGGTGGAGAGAACTTTCGCGGGAAAATTGAAAAGCCCTGGGCCAACCGTTCCACCGACGGCGGGAAAACATGGAAACGATCCGAAGCGATTACGATTCCCGCGGGATTGGACTTTCTGATCCCTTTTGGCGACGTCATTCCCATTTCCGGAAAGCTTCTGGCCGCACCCTTTTATCACGAAAAAACCATTTTCGGGGCGCCACGCGACCGAAAGCGGAAGCGAGTGGGGACATCTTTTTTACTTTTCAGCAAGGACGATGGCGTGACTTGGGGTGATGCCGTTGTGATTGGCGCGGACGACTACAACGAAACCGCGGTTCTCCGTTTGGCCCCAGATCGTTGGCTGGCTGCGGCTCGCACATACAGCAGTGGTCACCTCGACCTTTTTGTTTCCAAAGACGAAGGACGCAGTTGGACGAAGTCCGGACCGCTGACGCTTCCCAGTCAGCACCCTGCCCACCTGATGAAGCTCTCGGATGGCAGAATCTTGCTGACTTATGGAATCCGGGAAAAAAATCACCAAGGTGTTGGAGTCCGCCTCAGTGAGGATCAGGGGCAGACCTGGAAGGCTCCGACGCGTCTGACCAATCTTGTGGGGACCACCGACGGAGGCTATCCGGCGACCGTCCAGTTGACCGACGGAAGCCTGGTGACTGCTTACTACAGCAATGGTATTCCCCAGCACCGGCGGTATCATATGGGCGTAGTGCGCTGGACCCTGAAAGACATTGAATAGTGTGAACCAGCTCTGCGCCGCCTCGGTTCTCTCGGAATGTTGCGTAGAGCGAAATTTTGAAACGACGATAGAGTCTACTGTAAAGGGGGCGGCTCAAAGCGCCCGGGTTGTCAGTCCGCCCCCTCCGACCCCCAAACCCCGTGACGGCTTTGTGCGAAGGCCTCTGATTTTCACGATCCCTGGGTAAGAAACAATTATCAAGGAGGCGCATCAAGTAATGAACCTTGCAGACAGCAAACTGAGATTCGACCAGGACGGATTCCTGCGGGTGGAGAGCTTTTTCAGTGAAGGAAAGCTGATGGAACTGGAACGCGAGCTGAAGCAGTACCACGAGAACATCGTGCCGAGCCTGCCAGCAGGCGACATCGTCTATGAAACCAATCCGGCCACGGGCCAGCGAACGGGGGTTCGCAACCTTTGGAGAATGGATAAGTACAGTCCTTACTTTGACGAATTTGCACATCAACCTCACGTTCTCGAGTTGGTGCGAACGCTCGTCAACGGCGAACCTGTGTTGATGGCCGTCGAACTTTTTGCCAAACCGGCGCGGGTTGGCAGTGCCGTTCCGTTTCACCAGGACAACGGCTACTTCAACCTGACTCCTCCCGATGCGCTGACGTTCTGGCTGGCACTAGACGACAGTACCGTGGAGAACGGCTGCGTGTACTACGCTCGGGGAAGCCACCGCCAGGGCGTTCTTCCGCACAAAGCCTCGCTCGTTCCCGGCAATAGCTGGGGGCTTGCGGAAAAGCCGGATCCGGGGCAACTGGACGAGGTTCCCGGCATCATTGTGCGGGGTGGCTCGATTCTTCACCACTGCTGCCTGCTTCACCGCAGCGAAAAAAACCTGAGCGATCGGCCCCGCCGCGGACTGCTCATGGTGTTCAAAGGCGCCCACTGCACCATCGACACCGAGGGAATGGACCTCTACCTGGCCGCGGGGAAGGCCCTTCAGGAACATGTTGCCCAAAAGACCGGCTGAGATTAATCACTCCGGGCGGGCGCAAGCTGCTTGATCCGACAGTCGTCATTCCCGGGCAGTCTCCTCCGCGGCAACTTGGATTCCCGCTTTTCGCGGGAACGACGGCATAGGGTATGGGTTTAATTTCTCCGGCTATTTACCCTCGACTTCCACGATCATCTCCACTTCCACGGGAATGTTCATGGGCAGCGCCGCCATGCCGACGGCGGATCGGGCGTGTTTGCCGCGATCTCCGAATACTTCGACCATCAGATCAGAAAATCCATTGACCACTTTCGGCTGCTCGGTAAAAGCCGGTGTGGAATTGACCATGCCTAATACTTTGACAATACGCTTGACCTTGTTCAAATCGCCCACCTCAGCCTTTAGCGCCGCCAGCTGATTAATCCCTGTGAGCCGCGCTGCCTGGTAGCCTTGCTCAATTGAAACGTCCTGCCCCAAGCGTCCCGACATGTAGGTACCGTCCTCTTTCCTGGGACCCGCTCCAGCCAAGAAAACGAGATTGCCGGTTTGCACTGCGCCCACGTAGTTTGCGATCGGCTTTGCCGGTGTGGGCAGCTTGATTCCAAGCTCCTTGAGTTTGACCTCCACGTCTGACCGCTTGGCCGACGCGGCTTGCTGAGCGTGGAACTGATGCGTTTGAAACAGGAGACTGAGGCCGACGATGCACGTGACTAGCGTTTTCATGGACTCCCCTTCCATAATCAATCGAATGACAAGCATTTTGGCGTTCATTATCCATTTTGCGGGCGATCAAGCAACTTTCTTCCGGAACCAATTGAGTTCTGGCGGGACGCGAAGCAGCGGATCCAAGCCGAAGACATAGAGCGCGGGCTAAGCAATAAGAATCGCCAACTCGACTTTCTGTCAAGACTTCCAAACCTCCACGATCCCGCGAACTGTCTTCGGGCGTTCGCCAGAATGACGCCCGGAGAATTGCCGGAGGCCGAAGAGCCAGGCGACTGGAAACGATGGGGGTGGGGTGGTTGGCTCTATTTCTCTCTCAAGTGCGCAGTCTACCTTGTTGGACGTCGTTCCAGTGACTCGAGCGACGTTGGCTGGTATTGGCATAGAAAGGAACGATTCCCTGTCGACGCGCTTGCTCTCAGAGTATGATTCTTTGGTGGCGGTATCACTCATTGCGATCCATTGCCACCAAAACTTCCGTGAGGGAAACGATGCGCTACGGGAGAACCGAGGTCACAATCTGTCAAGACGAGTTGGATTTGGGCGAGAGAGCGTCCGTTGCCGTTTCTGCCAGGATGCGCCAGTTGCTGGAACATCAGGAGCAGGTTCGGATGATTCTGGCGGCTGGCGAGAGCCAGATCACGTTTCTGGATGCACTGGCAAAACAGAAGGACATCGACTGGAGCCGCGTGGTGTGCTTTAACATGGACGATTTTTGGGCCCCCAACATTCCGGACGAACTCACCTGCGGATATCAGCTGCGCCGCCAGCTCTATGAAAAAGTACGACCCAGAGCGTTTCACCTCGTCCGATTCGCCGCTCCTGATCCTGCGGAAGAAGCGCACCGCTTTGAGCGCGTGCTCCGTTCAGCGGGGCCGATCGACATTCTGTGTCAGGGGATCGGCACCTCAGGCCATCTTGCTTTCAACGAGCCGGGTGAAACTGACTTTCAGGACGCGGCCTGGGTCAGAGTGGTCAACATTACGGAACAATCAAAATGGCAGCTCGCTGCCGATCCAAATTTTCGAGACCTGCCCCGGATTCCCGACAAAGGAATCACCATGACGATCCCCGCCATGCTGTCAGCATCCCACGTGTTCACCATCGTTCCGCTCGCGCTGAAGAGAGATATCGTGACACGCCTGTTGGCTACTCCCGAGCCAACCACGGACTTGCCGGCTTCGATCCTGAGCACCGTGCCAGGGATTTTGTTTCTTGACCGGAATTCCTGCCCCGGTCAGGGGTGCTGGCACGCTCTGGCATGGCCCGGAAGTGAGTTCATTTTCTGATTCGCTTCACGTCCATGCGAAACGCGGACCATAGGGAAGGTTCCGTTTCGTATTCATCTCGATACGTCTACCAGTCTACCCAAACCATCCAATCGAGACCTGTCGATCGTTCGTCAGCCCGAGGACCTTGGCCTCTCGAGTTCAAGCATATGATCAATCGAAAAAAATGCTTGACATCGAATTTGGCCTGACTATAATTTATTTTCGATTAGTGTTCGATTACAGACCGATTATTAAAGGATTAATTGTTTTTTCGCATCACGCCGCTTGGTATGAGGTTCTCGCTGTGCCATGAGGCATCCGAACTGCACTACATCCCGAACACCTTAGGAGAAAAAAATGAATGCCAAACTCATCCGTTCACTCTCTCCTCTTTTCTTGTTTGCCTTCGTCCTGTCCAGTCACCACCGGACCCAAACGCAATTGGCGACGTTGGTGGGAACGATATTTGATAGCTCAGGTGCAACTGTGCCAGGGGTGAAAATCAAGGTGACGAATGTGGGCACCGGAGTTGTGAACATGGCGATTGCGAATGCCGCAGGAGACTATGTCTCTCCTCTCCTTCCGCCGGGGGAATATACCGTCACAGCCGAAATCAGCGGGTTCAAGAAGCTGATTAAGACGGGAATCATCCTTCAAGTCGCCCAAAAGGCGCGCGTGGACTTGACGCTGGAGATAGGTGAAATTACGGACACCGTGACGGTGGAAGGTGCAGCCCCCCTGATCAATAGTGAATCGGCGGAACTTGGTCAGGTGATCGACAATCGCTCCGTGACGGAACTACCGTTGAATGGCCGTGAATTTATCCAACTGGTTCAGCTCGCGCCGGGAGCCAATGGAGGGCCTCCGGGTGCGGCTTCTGGGACCTCGCTCACCCCAGGCGCAGGAAACACGCTGGGCACGACGCCTGGGACGGCTTCCCTGAATGGGGCTACCACGGAATCGCTGGGGTATCTCCTCGACGGCGGCGAAAACACCGACAAGTTTCAGATGCCCGCAACGATAAGGCCGTCGATCGATGCCATCCAGGAATTTAAGGTACAGGACAAGCTGATGTCAGCCGAATTTGGCAGGACATCGTCGGGAATCGTGAGCGCCGTCACCAAGAGCGGCACAAACGATTATCGCGGAACTGTCTGGGAGTTCCTCCGAAACGACAAACTGGACGCTCGGAGCTTCTTTGACGCCAAAAAACCTATTCGACGCCGCAATCAGTTTGGAGGAGTCGTCGGCGGTCCGATCGTCAAAGGCAAGACTTTCTTCTTTTTCAACTATGAAGCAACACGCTTCCGAAGCGCCACCACAAGCTTTGGTACGGTGCCAACCGCCGCCATGAAGCAGGGCGACTTTTCCGGAGTCGTACCAGACGGGCAGCTTTTCGATCCCTTTGGCATCGATCCTGTGACTGGGCTGAGACGTTCTTTCCCCGGGAATCGCATTCCGCGTGATCGCTTTAACTCAACATCAGCGCAGCTCCTGCAGTTTCTTCCTGACCCCAACAGCCCTAGCACGTCAACAGTTCCTGGCCGGCTGACCAATAACTATGTCCGGCAACTCAGGCAGACCCAGGATATTGATCAATACCTAATCAAGATCGACCACAATTTCGGCGAGAAGGATCGCATCTTCGGTCGTTATGCACATTCCAATGACGTGGCCCCAAGGTTTGGCTTGCTGCCACTGACAGACACAGACGTGGAGGCCAGGGCTCGCAACTTTATTCTCAGCCATACCCACATTTTCAGTCCCGGTACCATCAATGAGGCCAAGTTCGTGGTTAACAGGCGCCGCTCTCTTTCCTCTTCTGCCACCCTCTCAGAGACTGACTTTAACCAGCGCTTCGGTTTCGATTCTCGTCAGCCCGGAGTTCCAGCAATTACGCTTTCCGGTCTGAATGGGTTCGGTGGAGGGGGTGTTTTCGATCTGCCCAACACTGAGTTTATTGTCTCCGACAGTGTCAGCAAGATCGTGGGCGGACACGCACTTAAGTTTGGCTTCAAAATGGAGCGAATCGGGATGAACAACGCTCTTACTGGATCGGGCGGCGGAGACCGGACCTTCAATGGAAACTCGACACGACAGATTGGAAGTGCTCTCAATGCCCTGGAAGGGCGCGCGTTTGCCGACTACCTACTGGGAGTCGCCTCGCAAATTGGGGGACTGAACATCGATGTGGCCGCCGACCGCCATCGGCCCCGATTTGCCAATTACAGTGGCTTTGTCCAGGATGATTGGAAGGTATCCAACCGGCTCACGCTAAATTTGGGGCTGCGTTACGATCTTTTCCTGCCAGTCGTGGCCGCCAATGGTAGGGTAGGCACCTTCTTCGATTTCAAGACTGGGGAACTCGTTTATCCAGAGGACGCTCCCATTCCATCGAACTGCTGCACCTGGCCGTTCCGCAAACAGAAGGGTCGGCGCGGCACAAGCACCGACTATAACAACGTTGGCCCCAGATTTGGGTTTGCCTATCGGCCTGGCGGCGGAACTCGGATGGTGATTCGTGGCGGGTATGGTATCTCCTATGACCCGGGTATTCTGAATGTCGCTTTCAACAATTCGCAGGTTCCCCCGTTCTTCAAGAGCACCTTCCTGACGACAAGTCCGGACGAAACAAACCCCAGCAATTTTCTTTTGATCACGAAGGATGTTGCTCCTGCGAACGTTCCGCTGAACCCACCAGTGAGCTTCAAGACTTACCAGGAAAACACCAAGAACGGCCTGATGCAGAATTGGTCGCTGTTCTTCGAGCGCGAGCTCAATACGACTACGGCATTCTCCCTAGGATATGTTGGGTGGAAGAGTGACAATTTTCTTGTGGACAACGTCGTGAATTTTCCTCCGCCCGGTCCGGGAAACCCACAGTCGCGCCGTCCCTACCCCCTGTTCGGCAGCTCTGTTGTTCAGATGGACAATTCCTCGGCCAACTATCACGGTCTGAATGTAAAGCTGGAGCAACGTCTGTCGAAAGGGCTGAGTTTTCTAACGGCGTATTCTTGGGGCCATTCGATTGGAAACCAGACTACCGAGAACGGCAGCGACCTCTGGAATCGTTTGCAGCGTTACGACAACTTGCGATTGGAAAGAGGCGACCTCGAATACGACGTCCGTCAACGATTTGTGCTAAGTGCGGTTTACGAACTTCCAGTCGGGAAGGCACTCTCCGGCTTTACCAAGCAAGTGATTGCGGGCTGGCAAGTGGGGGCGATCTACATCGCCCAGGGCGGCTGGCCATTTACTCCAAGGGTCGCCGCAGATCTGCTGAACCTGGGAGCAAGGGCTACCTTATATGCGAACAACAATGGAACGAATGGAAACCTGTCCCGATCCGAGCAAAGGCCAGAAAGATGGTTCAACACCTCGGCCTTTTCAGTGCCTGCTCCCTTCACCTTAGGCAACTCTGGACGCTACGTCCTGAGAACCGATGGCATTCACAACATCGATCTGTCTCTCTCAAAAAACTTCAAGATCGATGAAACCAAACGGTTACAATTCCGTTCCGAGTTTTTTAACTTTACTAATCATCCGACCTTTGGCGTCCCTGCCGTGGCCGCTGATAGACCGAATTTCGGCCAGGTCACGAATACGTTCAACGCCGGGCGTCAAATTCAGTTTGCTTTGAAGCTCTACTTCTAGATTCCGAACGTGTGGGGTGTACATTTTGGCGTGTACGGTAAGTCAGGCTTCGCAGTCTGACCAACACCCTTCAGCGCGGCTCGTCTCAGCGGGTCTCTCTGTTTGATGGAAGCAGACGTTTGTCCACTGCCAAGGCGGAGGTCATGAAGCCGGCACATCATCTTAGACTTCTGGGTTGGCTCCTGGTGTCGCTAGCTGTTGCGACGGGGTTATTAGGCTTTCTTCGTCATCGCGGCCCGGACGCCAGCACCACCGGAAAAACGGGCAGCACGAGTTCAAATTCGCTAATGTCAGCTTCAATCCGCCCTGCAAGATCGGAGACATCCGACTATTTCCGCAGTTTAAGCCCGGGACCAAGCCAGGGTAGCGCGTTCGCACCTCGGCGGTTGACCTATACCTTTGGTGAGAATCTGGCTCTCATCAATCCAACGATTGCCCCGCTGGCTGATCTGGCTGCGTTCTCGGTGCAACTGCTGTTGAGACGACAAACCTCCCGGACCAAAATCTTCGAGCTCAACCGTCAGATCAAGGCAGAGGCTTTCAGCCAACACTACAAAGAAACAATGGGGTTTCATCCCCGCTCGGCGGAACAGCTTCGGCGCTTTATTAACGAAGGGTACGATTCCCTTGAGAGCCCGGATTTGCTGAAGATTCGCTTGATGAAAAGCGGCATAGAGATGACGCCACTCAAGCAAGAAATCGTCTGGACGCTGGGACAACGAGCGGAACTCCCCATGGTCATCGCCAATCAACTCGATGTCACTTCGCAAGTAAGGATCGAAGTCCAGGGATCCCAGCAATCGATTGCCCCGCTGGCTCTCGCAGCCCAGGAGACGCGGAGCTATTTTCTTGCCTGCATTCCTCAAAGGTCCGGTAAGCAGACTCAGACAATCAAAGTCTCAACAGATCTGGGAACCGCGGCCGTTGATCTCGCCCTTGAGGTGAGGAAATCAGTTCGCCTCAAGATGAACGTGCTGGACGAACTGTTTCAACCGACAGCGGCTCGCACCTATGTGACGGGCTCTGATGGTCTGGCGCGCGCGCCCGAAGGCTCGTTTCTTCGTGTGGTTGGGGCCGACTACAAGCAACCGTTTGCGGGTGACAGCTACTTCTATGCCGATGGAGCGTTTGAGCTCGACCTCCCCGAAGGAAAAACCGTGGTTGAAGCAGTGAAAGGATTCGAGTACGAACCGGCACGTCAAGAACTCGATCTCAAGCCCGGCGCAACGAATCATACCCTGCATTTCAAACGCATCATCAACATGGCCGAGGAAGGGTGGTACTCCGGTGAAACCCATATTCACGCAAACGTAATCAACAATGAAATCATCAATCCCGAGGATGTGTGGCTGCAGATCAGGGGCGAGGACCTGAACGTGGCCAATCTGCTCGTGAGCAACACGGTTCAGGGTGTTGTCCATGATCGAAAGTACTTCGAAGGATCTCCACACCGGCTCTCAAAGGGCAAACACTTGCTCTACTGGAACGAAGAGATGCGAAATGCGGGTCTTTTCGGGCACATGGCTTTCTTGAATCTCAAGAGACTGGTTGAGCCTTTCTACACAGGCTTTCACAAGACTCAATGGAGCGATGACTATCCAGCAAATTATGAGCAGGCGATGAAGGCGAAAGCACAGGGAGCAGTGGTTACTCAGGTGCATCCCAGCGCGGAAAGCGGCGAGTATCCTGTGGATTTGGCGCTTGGTGCGATGGACGCGCTTGACGTCATGAGCCAGGCCGACGAGGAAACAGTCGCGGAGACCTGGTACAAGCTGCTCAATTGCGGACTGCGATGCTCCATTTCTGCTGGAACCGATTCTTTCCTTAATGTGATGTATTTCCTGATCCCTGGTGCAAATCGCGTGTATGTCAAGACCGGTCCCACGCTGAGTTATGGAAAGTGGATTCAGGGATACAAACAGGGGAACAGCTTCGCGACCAACGGCCCATTGCTTTTTCTCTCCCTGAACGGGCGGGAGCCGGGGGCAGATATCCGATTGGCCAAGTCAGGAACGCTCAGGGTTGAGGCCACAGCCTCCTCTCTGGTTCCGATGGATAATTTGGAAATCATAATGAATGGTGAAGTTGTCGCTTCGGTCCCTGCCGCTGCCAATCGCCAGTCACTCAAATTTTCTGGGGACATAGCAGTCGACCAAAGCTCGTGGATAGCTGCCAGGGTCAATGGAGAGGCGCACCGATTCGTTCCCAATGATCGCCGACTCTTCGCACATACGAGTCCAGTTTATTGCTATCTCGGCGATCGAAAGATCGCCTCCAAGAAGGATGCTGAATTCTTTGTCCTCTGGATAGACAAACTCATTAAGGATGTCGAAGAGAAGGGAAAGTTCTCTTCCCCGAAGCAAAGAGCGGAAGTCGTCCAGCTCTTTCGACGTGGACAAGAGGTCTATAAGCAGGTGGCGTCTGACGCCAGGTGAGGGAAAACCCAGCCAAACGCTTGTGAGACTCTTCCGTCCAAGCCGGCTGCATCAAAACAAACTCCTCTCGACCCTACAAGATGTTGCATGCCAGTAACGGACCTTGCACGGATTCTGCAAGAAATAAGAAAAGGATGTTGGCGTAAATCCAATGGGAATAAGTCTCGAGTTTCACTGGATCAACTTCTTGGTCCTCTTCCTGTACTGCGGCATCATGCTTGGCGTGGGGGCGTATTTCGCGCGCAATCAAGAGACAAGTGAAGACTATTTGTTAGCGGGCAGGTCGATGGGTTGGCTGCCCATTGCGGTCTCTGTGATGGCGACCGCTCAAAGTGCCATTAGCTATCTTGGACAGCCAGCCTGGACCTACCAGCATGATATGACCCTTTACGTTGTGAGTTTTGCATTTCTATTAGCAATCCCGGTTCTCAATTATGTTTTTCTCCCATTCTTCAGCAAGCTGAAGGTCTTTACAGCCTACGAGTATCTAGAGAGACGCTTTTGCAGCAAAGTGCGGTTCACCGCGAGCGCGCTGTTTCTGATCTCGCAAGGGCTCTATCTTGGAGTCGTCATTTATGCTCCGGCCCTCGTTTTCTCGCTGATCACAGGTTCTTCACTGGTTCTAAGCATCCTGGTGATGGCTGGCGTCACGATCCTGTACACTTCCATCGGTGGTATGAAGGCTGTGATGTGGGGAGACGTCATCCAGTTTTGCGTGATGGTAGGAGGAGTGGTTCTCGCGGTAGCGATTATCCTTGGACAAATTGAAGGCGGATTCTCAAAATTCTGGGAAGTTGCTCAATCGAATGGAAAGCTCCAAATCTTTGGTTCGGCTGAAGACGTGAAGGCACCCTTGACGTTTTGGGGAACGTTGATCGGGGGCTTCTTCAGCCAGGTTGCATTCTACGGGACCAATCAAACTGTCCTTCAAAGGTATCTGACGACAGACTCTTTAGCCCAACAGAGAAAGGCGTTGCTGTTGCAGGCAGCCTTCTTTATGCCTTACCTGTTGGTATGTATGGGCTTGGGGCCCTTGCTCTTCGTTTTTTATCGCCTGCACCCCACTCTGCTCGATCCCGGGATCAACATCGATAACATCTTCGCCTATTTTATCGTCAAGCAGCTCCCGGTGGGGGTTGCCGGCGTCGTGATTGCCGGAATCTTTGCTGCGGCGATGTCGACCTATGCCTCTACGATCAATTCGCTGGCGACAGTCTCGGTTCAAGACTTCTACAGGAAGTACGTCAATCGAGATGCTCCTGCCATCCATTACGTTAAGGTCGCACGGGCCATTACGCTGCTGTGGGGCGTTTATTCAGCGGTTTTTGCACTGTTCTGCGAGGGTTTAGGTTCATTGGCAGTCATCGATCTCAAAGTACTCGGACCACTTTCGGGTGTCTTACTCGGAATTTTTCTTCTCGGCATGCTGAGTCGTCGGGCAAACACGAAAGGGACCCTTTGGGGCGTTGTACTCGGATGCGTCAGCACCTACAGTATTGCATTTTTCACGCAACTTTCGTTCATGTGGTACACCGCGGTGGCATTTGGTCTCACGTTCGTGATCGGATATCTCGCAAGCCTTTTGGATGACGCTCCAGAGAATGGCAAGATAGATGGTTTGGTTCTTAACACTTCGGAAACTTAATCCAATGTTCGTGCGCGTTGGCTAATAGGAGAAATCAAGATGCTTAATGGAAGGCAAATTCGAGAGCTTCAGCAATTGGGTGTCATGCCAACGGGTCTGGTGGAGTACAGCACGGCAACGCTATCGGATGGTATGCAGAGACTCGGGATCCATAACCGTGTCCTTGAGCCGGGCATTCGTCCTTTGCTCCCGTTTACCAGAATGGTCGGAACCGCAGTCACCGTCAAACTGGAGGCTTCGGAGGATCCAAGCAGCTATTCAAGGTTTGTGGGAAACGCGTTTGAAATGGGAAAGAACGTTGCAGCCCCCATCCTTGTTTTGGAGTATCCACAAAACATGATTGGGGCGACCGTCATTGGCTCTGGGGGTGCGCACGTGATGAAGAATCAGTATGGTTTCGTGGGGTGTGTTGCGAACGGAATCGTTCGAGACAGCGATGATCTGAGACGAATGAACTTCCAGGTCTACTGCCGGTCTCTCCACCCAGAGTACATTTTTGGCCTCCTCCGTGGAGTCTCAGTGAACCAGCCGGTAACTGTTGGGGGAGTGCACGTTAGCCCAGGGGACATCGTCGTCGGTGATAACGATGGTGTTCTAGCAATTCCTCCGGGTGAGTTGGTGAATGTGATCAGGGCCTCACAGGAGATACTTCGGCAGGAGCGGGAAATCCTGGAAGAGATTGATCAGGGGAAACCATATCTAGAGGTACTGAAGCGGCTTCAGCCTGAGGCCTTCCACGGAGAGGCGGGAGATAAGAAATGCGAAGAGCCTCCCATTCCAGCCAAGCGTCGATGATAAGCCGCAGACACTTCCTGGCCTTGAGCGCGCTTGTGTCTTCTTCGGCAATGTCTGGCTCTGTGCAGAAGGAACAGTGGCCGGAGCCAGAACTTCAACAACCGGGTTCAGCGCGTGGTCGGCGACTAGCAGAGATTGCCCGTACTGTTCGCGCGACCCGAAACGTTTCCTTCTTGCGCCGACCACAACGCACGCTGCGACTGGACGTCTATGTGCCGGCTGAGAAGCCGAGAAGGCCACTGCCAGCGATCTTGCGCTTCGGCGTGGCCGCTTGGCAGTCACAGAGCAAGAACTTTCGAATGAACCTGGATCAGCTCCTTCCCGCGCCGACTCCCAACTTGTTTCCTCCGGCACTGGTTCCTGAAGGATTCATTGTTGTAAGCGCAGAATGTCGTGTTGCCAGCGAAGCCAGATTCCCCGCGCAGATCCATGATTGCAAATGTGCTGTGAGATGGATGCGTGCTCACGCTAAGGAATTCCGGATTGATCCGGACCGAATTGGGGTAATGGGAGCCTCTTCCTCAGGGCACTTGGCAGCCCTGGTTGCGGTCACTGATCAGGGCGACAAACTTGAGGACGATAGTTGTTATCCCGGGCATTCGAGCCGGGTCCAAGCTGCTTACTGCTTTGCGGGGTTGTATGACTTTGAGCTTTATGAGTCCCATCTGGGTGACGGTACGTTGCAGCCTCAAGTCAGGAATTTCCTAGGTGGAACCTTCGAAGAGATCCCTGAGGTTTACCGACACGCCAGTCCCAGAACCTACGTCACGAGTGATGATCCTCCCTTCTTGCTCATGCACGGAATGCAGGACAGGCGTGTACCCTACGATCAGTCCCCGCATTTTGTCGAAGTTTTGAGCAAAGCCGGCGTGGCCGTAGAATTCATTTCAATCAACAACTACGAACACGGGCCTGCTCCCGGAAAGCAATCTTCACCGAGCTATGAGGCGCTCGACGAAAAGATTTTCCGGTTCTTCCATAAGTTCCTTTCATGACAAATCAGTCTCAAGGGCAATCTCTTTCAGAAGCTTGAATTGGAAACGTAGGCAAAGATGCCGTCTCTGATTGACGTAGACCTAAGGAGTTTAGAATGAAGAATCAATTCAAACCGCTAGAGATCGGATTGACAGTTATCACCCTTGCACTACTCACCTTGTTTCAAGGTCTCAAAGCCGCCAATCGTGGCTCCTCCATAGGGTTTTCAGAACACTTGATTTCCGCCGACTTCACGTACCCCTATGCGGTAAGGGTTGGCGACATTGATCGAGATGGAGATCTGGATCTTACTGTCTCTGACTGCGAACTGCCGGGACCTCGAGGACACAACGATATCTATTGGTTTGAAAATCAGGGAAAGGGATCGTTTGTGCGCCACTCGATCTGGAGCGAGCCGCGAGCCGGAAGGCTTGAACGGCATCGCCTGGCCGATATCAACCAGGATGGGTACTTGGATGTGGTCATTGTGGACAACCAACACAATAGTCTGGCTTGGTTTGAGAACAGCCAGGTTCCCCGAGATAGCAGCTCTTGGACGCGACACGTCATTACCACAGACCTGAGTTACGCCTATGATGTCGCTGTCGGAGACTTGGACGGAGACGGGGACCTCGACGTCGTCGGGGCCGCAGGGTGGAGAGAAGGGCAAGAGTTTGCTTGGTTCGAAAACAATGGCAACTTCGACCAGGAATGGAAGAAACGCCAAATCGAGGGCGAAGTGGGTGAAACAAGAGACGTTCAGGTTGCGGACTTCGACGGTGATGGAGACCTAGACGTATTGGGAACGGCAGCACGGAAAGGACAGGTTATTTGGTACGAAAACCTTGGGAAGCTCCACGGGAGCCTGGAATGGAAGAAGCACGTCATCGCGACGGTAGCGAGGCCTATTCATGGTCAGCCCGTCGATATGGACGGCGACGGAGACGTTGACGTGCTGATGTCCCTAGGAATGGGTGGCGGGAAGGTTCCCTCCGACCTGACGCCAGTCTCACACAAGGTGGTTTGGTACGAGAACGTTGGGAAGCCTGGCAAGGGGTCTGATTGGAAAGAGCATCCTGTTTATGAACCCTTCGAACAGGCGTTCGAATCGGTGGCTGCTGACATAGATGGTGACGGCGACTTGGATGTCGTGGCCAGTGCCTCGGGAAAAGACGGGCAGATTGCCTGGTTCCAAAACCCGGGAACGATTTCTGGTGCTTGGAAGTTTCACCTTCTGAAAGAAAAATGGGCCATGGCGACCCAAGTACAAGTGGCTGATCTGGATGGCGATCATAGACTTGACATCGTCGGCGTAGCTGAGCGAGGGAGCACGGAACTGCGCTGGTGGCGCAACCAAAGACAAATCGGACACAAGCGAAGTAATGATTGATACCGTTGCAACAGGATCGTCGACGGTCCCGGAGAGGTTAAAGTGAAAATTCAACACAAAGAGGCTGCGATCGGATTAACTCTTCTTTTGCTTGCGTTCCCCACGCTGTTTCAAGGCCCTAACGCCGCTGATGGTAGTTCTTCCATCGGGTTCTCCGAGCACTTGATCTCGGGCGAATTTACTTATCCTTATGCGATTTCTGTCGGCGACATTGACAACGACGGAGATCTCGACTTGACCGTTTCTGACTGTACCACCCGGGGATCACGGGAGCACAACGATGTCTATTGGTTCGAGAACCAGGGAAAGGGAACGTTTGTGCGCCATTCCGTGTGGGGCGAAGCGAGGCCAGGGAGGTTCGAACGTCATCGGCTGGCGGATATCAACAGGGATGGATTCTTGGATGTGGTGATTGTGGACAATCATCACCACAGCGTGATCTGGTTCGAGAATAACCGAAGCCCGCGAAGCAAGAGTCCTTGGGAGCGACATTCGATTACGACCTCCGGCCTGAATTACGCCTATGACGTCGATGTTGGAGACTTGGACGGGGATGGGGACCTTGATGTAGTCGGAGCGGCAGGCTGGAGAGAAGGACAGGAATTTGCCTGGTTCGAAAACGACGGGAATTTCGACAAGGAGTGGACGAAACGCCAGATCGAAGGGGGTGTTGGAGAAACCAGGCTAGTTCGAACCGCGGACTTCGACGGAGATGGAGACTTGGACGTTCTCGGAACAGCGGCACGGAGGGGACAGGTGATCTGGTACGAGAATGGAGGGAAGCCGCAAAGTCAAAGCTGGAAAAAGCACATTATAGCGAGTGTCGGACGCCCGGCACATGGTCAGGCAATTGATATGGACAAAGACGGGGACGTGGATGTGCTGATGTGTCTCGGTATGGGGGACGGCAAGGTTCCCTCGGACCTGAAGCCCGTCTCACACAAGGTGGTTTGGTACGAGAACGTTGGCAAACGTGGCCGTGGCTTGGACTGGAAGGAAAATCTCATACATGAACCTTTCCCACAAGCAAACGATCCTGTCGCCGCCGATCTGGATGACGACGGAGATCTGGATGTTGTAGCCGCAGCCTGGGGGGATACGGGACAGCTAGCCTGGTTTGAGAATCCGGGAAAACTCGACCAACGGTGGAGTTTCCACGCCCTAAAAGAAAAGTGGTCCGATCCCACTCAAGTGCTGGTTGCCGATTTCGATGGTGATAAGAAACCCGACATAGTCGCAACAGCGGAGTGGGGTAGCCTGGAAGTGCGTTGGTGGCGCAATGAAGGGCCGGCGCGAGGTAAACAGAAGGGGCAGTAAATTGTCTGTTTCTTATGACTCCAAAAAAAGCGTTTCAATTGGTGTTTGTGATTGGGAGACGAACAAAAATGACATCACGAGCGAAGTGGCTTAGTTTAGGCGGTGTTCTGAGTTTGATGGCGTTACTAGCGTTGGTCGGCCCTCTTGCCGGTACGACACCCGAGGGCTCGAGGAGCAAGACAGCCAAAAGGCTTACTCTCTTCTCCTTCGATAATCATTCGATTCCTTTCAAAGACAATCTGTACCTGACCATGGCTCAGGCTGAGAAATACCCCGGCAACCCAGTGGTACCTCGTGGACCGGCCGGGTCAGTTGACTCCTACCGCGCCCAGTTTTATGGAAGTGTGATCCGTGAAGGCGAGAAGTTTCGAATGTGGTATGCGGCTTGTCACTATGATGAGACCAAAAGCGAAGGGAAATGGGCTGGCAACCCGGAATTTTCCAAGAACTGGCACGTGGCCTACGCCGAAAGCAATGACGGAATTCATTGGGTGAAGCCCAATCTGGGGCTGACTTCATTCAAGGGCAGCACAAATAATAACCTGGTCGAATTGTCTTCGGAAATTGACCTCGAACGCTCGGAGCCAATTGCCGTCTTTATCCTTCATGAGCCAGACGATCCAGATCCAGGAAGGCGCTACAAGATGGCGGTTTATGGCCGCTATCAGAACTCAGCGTACGAAAATTCTCGTTCGAGGACAAAGTTGGAAGTCCCGGCAACGATCTATCCCTATTTCAGCGCGGACGGACTTCGCTGGAAGTTGGCGATGCCTGCACCAAAGAAGCGGGTCGTGGATGAGACGGAGGCTCCTTTCACCGCAGAGTGGGTATTTGAGATCGGTGGGCTTTACAAGTTTGATGGCATCTACTATGTGGCGGGACAGGAGATCTCGCCGGATGTTTGGCTGCCAAATGGAGGTTTGGTACGTCGAACTATGACGACTCATTGGTCCGGCGATTTCATTCGGTGGTCACAGGAAAAATCATTCTCTTTTCAGCGATACGGTTACCGTTCGCCAAAAGAAAGCCTCGAAGAGGCTCATGAGGGAGCTAGTGTTTGGAATCGTGGGAATGTCCTTCTGGGCCTCTTTGGCCTTTGGCATGGCGCCGCTGCACAGAATTTGTGGAGGCTGGATCTCGGGTTCTTGGTCAGTAATGATGGAATCCACTTTCGAGAGCCTGTCGCGGACCACGTTTTTGTCAAAGCCGGCGAGGGTGAGGACTGGGATCGGCACGGATTGATTCAAGGCCAAGGCTTCGAGAATGTTGGCGACAAGACCTATATCTACTATGGAACATGGGATTTGACGCGCGGAGAAGTGACACCCGGAGCCATAGGTCTTGCGACTCTAAGAAGGGATGGCTTCGGCTATCTTTCCACGCGTCTTCCCCGGGAAGGATCGTTCACAACTGTTCCGTTGACGATGACATCCTCTGGCGCCGGTCTCTTTGTTAATGCAGACGGTCTTGGCGAGAAGAGTTACCTATCTGTCGAGCTGATTGACAAGTATGGAACGGCGATCCCTGGCTATTCGGGAACTGCGGCGGCCTTGGTCAAGAAATCGGGTCTAAGAGAAAAAGTCAATTGGCCGGGGACTGGCACAACCATAGCTTACGATCGCCCCTATCGTGTGCGTGTTCATTTCGCAGGTAGTTCGGTCAAGAGTATCAAGTTCTATGGGGCCTATCTAGAATAACGAAATTCTCATTCCCTGAAAATGTCATGAGACCACTTCTATCCTTTCTTCTTCTATTTATTCAGTTGATGCCGGGAAAGGCACGAGCTGCGGGCTCCGGCGACAACGCAGATCAACCGGTCAATGTCGGCTCTCGCCTTGAGCTGTTCGTAGACGATTACTTGATTGAAAAGATGGTTGGAGCAAGTCTGAAGCTTCACCAACCACTTTCAGCCGGACGAGTCCTCCTGTTTGACAAGGATTGGGAGGGGAATACCAGCACTTATGTTACGGTCTTCAAGGACGAGAATCGGTTCAGGATGTACTACCGTGGCAGCAATACGAACAGCTACCTTGTTCGTTCCTGGTTGAACTCCGGTGAAGCAACTCTTCGAGACCATCCTTCTGTAATTGCGATCGCTGAGAGCTCAGACGGAATTCATTGGACTCGACCCGCCCTGGGCCTTTATGAGTTCCAGGGTTCGAGCGACAACAATATAGTCTGGATGGATAAACCTGGCGAACAGAAGATCTCGGATTGCATGTTCGTCTTCAAGGACAGCAATCCGGCGGCTCCTGCCGATTCGCGTTACAAGGCGTTGGGCGGCAATAGCCGCCCGCTTGTCTCCTTGATCTCACCCGATGGCCTGCGCTGGAGAGAACTCCAGGGCCAGAAATCTTTGGTATCCGAAGGGCTTCACGCCAATGCCTTCGACGCGCTGAATGTGGCATTCTGGGATCCCCTTCGGAGCCTGTACGTCCTCATCTTCCGGGATGCCGATACTGGAACGAAACGCGAGGTAGTCTCGACGAAGGCGGCGGAACCCAACTACGGGAACCGTAGCTTAAAGTATGCGGCGTCTCGCGACTTCAAACAGTGGTCTGCCCCCCAATGGGTGGACTTCGGGAATGCTCCGGCAGAACATCTTTATACGAACGCGACAACCCCGTACTTTCGGGCGCCCCACGTCTATTTGGCTTTTCCGAAACGCTTTTTGCCCTGGAGAAGCTTTACTGAGGAGTCTCCGTTGCCCGGGGTTTCGGAAGGCGTTTTTATGTCTAGTCGAGATGGACTCCATTGGGACCGCCGATTCATGGAGGCTTTCGTGCGTCCCGGACGGGATCGACGAAATTGGACTCATCGAAACAATATGATTGCCGCTGGCGTGGTTCCTACTGCTACGGATGAAATCTCTCTGTATGTTGTGCGGAATTACAACTTCCCTTCGGCCCACGTAGAACGCTTGGTATTGCGGACGGACGGTTTTGTCTCTGTTCATGCCGGCTATCAGTCCGCTGAACTAGTGACCAAAGCGCTCATTTTTGAGGGTGGCAAGTTGGTCCTGAACTATGCTACGTCTGCCTCAGGCAGTATCCGGCTTGAAGTTCAGGATCTGAGTGGAAACCCGCTTCCTGGTTTCTCTCTGGAAGATTCTCCAACGATTTGGGGCGATGAGATTGAGGGCAGAGTGACTTGGAGGAGATACGGGGGGAAGGCTGCGTTGAATCCATTGAAGCACCTGGAAGGCAAGCCCGTCAGGCTGCGGTTTGTTCTGAGAGATGCGGACCTGTTTTCACTCCGCTTCAGCAATTGAGATCGCCTTTCATGATTGCAAATCCCGGCTCATAGTGGCCCCTGCGTTAACAGGAAATTTTTCTGCTTAAACCTTGCCGTTCGCTGGCTGGTATGCCGTCTAGAGAGAAAGGCTAAATATCCATGAGGAATGCAATCAACAAGCTATCGGAGATTGGGGCTGAGCGCGAGGATAAGCGAGAGTCGATCAAACGATCCCAGCTCATCTACGAAGAGCTGAAGAGGGAAATCATCACAGGGGGCATTCAACCGGGCGACTCGCTGGTAGAGGGCCAGCTTGCGAAGCGGTTCAGTTGTAGTCAGGCGCCGATCCGCGAAGCGTGCATCGCGCTCAGTAATGAGGGATTCTTGAATGCAACACCCTATAAAGGGTTTGCGGTTAATGAAATTACAATGAAGGAAATTAAGGATCTATACGAAGTGCGACTTCTGGTCGAGTGTGCGACTGCGGAGATGGCCGCGCGCAATGCTCCATCCTGCGCAGATCTTGTCGAGGAGATGGACCGTCACATCAAGACCCAAGCCGCTGGAATCGCTCCGGACAAGCTCTGGACATTCCTCAGTTCCGAGGTCGGTTTCCATCTCGCCGTAGCAAAGGCCAGCAGGAACGAACTGTTGTCCAAATTTGTCTCTTTAACATGGGGAAGGTTTCAGCAGTTTTATTTCAAGACCTTGCCCCTTCGCAAGACGAAGAGTGATCCGGAGACCGTCAAGGAGCACTCGATGATTCTGGCTGCCATCAAGGCACAGAAACCGGAAGAATCAAGAAAATTGATGTCTGAGCACATCCTTCTGGGTCGGGAAACGGCGTTGAAAATCTACTTTGGCCTCTAGGCCACAATTCCATGAAATCCTGTGGCTGCAAGTCGCAGCGGTCGTTGGAGGTTGACGCGTGTCAGCGGTGGTGCTTGGCTCAATTGCGATATCGCGGCGCTACCTGGATATGCTCCCTTCTGAAGCCAGCTGCTTGGCACGAGGGTGAGCGGACCAGCCGTGGTCACACCAGTCGGGTCTGAATATTGATCTCGCTGGTGAGCGTGCGGTGGACGGGGCATTTGTTGGCAATTTCGAGGAGCCGCAAACGCTGTTCGTCTGTCAACGCGCCGGACAATTGGATGTTTCTCTCAATCCGATCGATTCGGCCTTCCGTGGTTTCACACTCGAGGCAATCGGTAGCATGGATCTTCGAATGTTGAAGCTTGACGGTGACATCAGCGAGCGGCCAGCCCTTGCGACGCGCATACATGGCAATCGTCATCGAAGTACAAGAGCCTAGCGATGCCAGAAGAAAATCATAGGGCGACGGCCCAGTCCCGGCGCCACCCACAGCCGTCGGTTCATCAGCCGTCAGCCGGAATGCCCCTACCTGAATCTCCTGGGCAAACCCTGTCGAGCCGCCGTGCACGATAACGCCGTCCGCCTCATCCGCTTCAACTGAAATGCCTATCGTTGGACTCATTGTCGTCTCCTCCAAAATCCCTTCCATCGGAGTCGTGGTTGACTTCGGCAGCCGGAGCGGGCCCTCTGCCAACGTAGAACCCACCCCAGTGCCCGTGGCACTGCGCGACCGCCGTCGACCCTGGAACTGTGAAAGAATTGTGGGTCCTCATCATTCACCCCTCAGACCGAAAGCTGTCGTTTACTGGTGGCATGTCCGTTCGCGGAACGGGCTGCCGTCTTAGGACGACCTTTACGAATTCTTCAAAGCTTCCCAGGAGGGGACTATTTTTTTCATCGCAGGCGGCGCCGCAGGGGCGGCATGAACAACTCCCTTTTTCAGGGAGCGAGAGAATCGACCCGTATCCCGCTGCATGCGGACTTCCGGAAATCCACAGATACTGGATTTTCATGTTCGCGGGAATGACGCGATTCGGGCTTGGTTCGCCAGGATATGCGTCACCCGCATTCATGAATATCTGGGCTAAGCGAGCACTTCGCCGATGATCTCGCCGTGCACGTCGGTGAGGCGCCGGTCGATGCCGTTGTGGCGGAAGGTCAGTTTCTTGTGGTCGATGCCCAGAAGGTGAAGCACTGTGGCATGCACATCGTAGCAATAAATCGGATTCTCAGCTGCTTTATAGGACCATTCATCGCTCGCCCCATAGCTGGTGCCGCCTTTCACTCCGCCGCCTGCCAGCCAAGAGGTGAAGCTAAACGGGTTGTGGTCTCGTCCCTTGCCCCCCTGGCTGCAGGGCATTCGTCCAAATTCTGTGGTCCAGTACACAATCGTGTCTTCGAGCAAACCTAGAGACTTCAGATCCTGAACCAAGGCTGCCGCCGGCTGGTCCATTCCTTTGGCCATGTCGGCGTGATCTTTGGCGATGTCTTCGTGGCTGTCCCAGTTGCGACGGGGGAACCCATTGTCGGCGCCGCTCCACACCTGCACGAATCGAACGCCCCGCTCCAGCAGCCTCCGCGTGATGAGACAACGGTGACCGAAGTCCTCAGTGGTGGGGTGGTCGAGGCCATAGAGCTTCTTGGTTGCATGGGACTCTTTGGAGATGTCGAGGACCTCGGGTGCGCTTACCTGAAGGCGGGCGGCCATTTCGTAGGAGCGGATGCGAGCCTCCAGACGGGAGTCCCCTTCGCGCTTCGACAGATGAGCCTGGTTCAGCTCCCGTAATACCTTCAGGCTTTCTGTTTCACTTTCGCGGGTAATGAATTTCGAAGATGCGGACGGGAACAAATCATAGATGGGATTGGGCCGGCCTACTCGGATCATGGTTCCTTGATGGGTCGCCGGCAGAAAGCCCGCGGCCCAGTTTCCCGGTCCGTTTGGCGCAAAACCGCGGACGTCGGGCAGCACAACGAATGTGGGCAGATTGTCTGTCAGACTTCCGAGGCCGTAGGAAATCCAGGCTCCCATGCTGGGGAATCCCGGCAATACGAAACCGGAATTCTGCATGAAAGTGGCCGGCCCATGGACATTAGACTTCGAGACCATGGAATGGAGAAACGCCATGTCGTCCACACAGGAAGCCAAATGGGGAACCAAGCTGCTGACCCACTTGCCGCAGGCCCCATGCTGTTTCCATTCCCATGGGCTTTTCATGATGGGGCCCGGATCACTCTGAAAAAGTTCAACCTTGCCCCCGGGATCGAACTTCTCCCCGCTCTTCTGAATGACCAGCGGCTTATAGTCGAACGTATCCACCTGACTGGCAGCACCCGACATGAACAACTGCACCACTCGCTTGGCCTTCGCGCGATGGTGCAAGCCGCCGTTTAGCTCCGTCCGGAGCGTTACTTCGGATGCGGTGTCTGCCAGCAGCCCGGAACGTCCCATCAAGTGGGCCAGAGCAATGCCGCCGAGGCCTCCTCCCCAGTTCCATAGGAACTGGCGACGGTCGAGAGGTGCCATGAAGTGCGTTTTAGCTTCGACGGGAAGCTGCTGTGAGCTGCAACGATGCCGGGTATTCATGACTCGGTTCTAATCAGATAAACAAACATAGTGACGAAGTGCCGGGTTTCGCTGAACTCGCAAAGAGGTAACAGCAGACACTTAGAGTGCCACTACCGATTTACGACCCCAATCGTAGAGCGACGTCCCAACTAACAGTGCAAGAGCCATGGGTAGCGCTGACATGGCTTGGGATTAAGTCAAAGCAGGGCCATTCTTGCTGCCTTCTAATCAACAAACATGAACTCGTTGCTGTTGAACAAGAGGCGGCCGAAATTCTCCAGCCCGTGCTTCTTAGCATACTCTACCAGCAATTCCAGTTCCTGTTGCGTGGGCGCGCGCGCCAAGGTCAGCCGGTAGGCTTCTTGAATTTGTCCGGTCAGATCCGAGCGCATTCCTCGCAAACGTTGGGCGAACGCCTCGGCCTGTTTCAGCACCAAAGGGTCGTTCAGCATCGCAAGCGCCTGGAGAGCCGTCAACGTGGTATTCCGCTTGGGAGTTAACAACGAAGCATCCGGGCAATCTAGACTTTCCATAAATGGGTCAGGAACGCTTCGAACCAGAAAACGGTAAACGCCACGGCGATGATTGAAAGCTTGAGCGGCTTCCCCTCGGGAGTAGTCATAAATCGGAGAATGGTCGTCTTTGAACACGAACTCCTGATCCGACGGGCCTCCCATAGTCAAGTCCAGCTGCCCGCTGACGGACAACGCCGAGTCCCGCACTGACTCGGCATCAAGCCGCCACCGGTTCATCCGCCAAAGCCACCGGTTCCCGCCATCCAGCCTGGCATACGGCGACCTGTCCTGGGAAGACTGGCGATAAGTGGCGCTCTTCAGGATCCAGCGGTGGAGCTGCTTGATGGAGCCGCCACCGTCCCTGAACTCGGCAGCCAGCCAGTCGAGCAGTTCGGGGTGGGTGGGTAGCGCGCCCATCCGGCCGAAGTCGTTTGGCGAATCGACAATCCCCGCGCCAAAATGATAGTGCCAGACTCGATTCACGATGGAGCGCCATGTCAATGGGTTCTTCGGAGCTGTGAGCCACTGCGCGAGAGCTGCCCGGCGCGGGCCTTCACCAGCAGCCGAATCGACAGGCCAGCGTGATTCCAGGCCGGAGACTGCGGACACAGTGCCTGGCTGCATCAATTCACCCGGGGATTCCACACTTCCTCTCTGCAGCAGGTGGACTGGGCGCGGTTGCCAGGCAGGAAGGAATTTGCCTTGCGGCTCAAAAAAGTTGGCGCTCGCGTAGACCAGTTTTGGCGGCGGCAGCTCGCCGAGTCTGTGATCGATAGCGGCAACCTGGCTCTCCAGCGCCTGCAAACGGTCTCTTGTAGCCGGTTCGAGCAGTGTGTGAACCGCCGCTTTGCGCTGAGCTAAAGTCTGGTTAATGTCCTGTTGAATGGCCTTTCGCTGGTTCTGCACATCGAGGCTGTCAGAAACTCCCGGGGCGGGTTTTGGCAGTTTGCTGAGCTTAACCCTGAGGGACAAGGTGCTAGCGTCGAGGCGGTCTGTCTCTTCGCTCCGGACTTTCTCCGCCGTATCCAGGTACGGTTGCAACTCCATCCGGGCTTTGCGTTTTTCCGCCCACAACCCCTGCCGAAGCTTGTGGATCTTCGCGTCATCATCATAGGGGCGATCGGCACGATCGACACCGGCGAACACGGCTTGCAGGCTGTAATAGTCGGCCTGTTTGATCGGGTCGAACTTGTGATCGTGGCAGCGTGCGCAATGGACCGTGAGACTGGCGAACGTCGACATAGTCGCCATCACCATGTCGTCTCGGTCGAGAACCCGGGCAATGTCCTTGTCCACCGTGTCCTCGCGCAACTCAACGTGTCCCACAAAATCCCATGGACCCGCAGCAATGAAACCAGTGGCGACAATTCCCTGAGGGTCCTCTGGAAAGAGGACGTCACCGGCGAGTTGTTCTTCCACGAAGCGTGCATAAGGCTTATCTTCGTTGAACGACCGAATCACGTAGTCGCGGTAGGGCCAGGCATTGAGACGGGGCTTGTCTTTGTCGTATCCGTGGGACTCGCCATAGTGGACGGTGTCCAGCCAGTGCCGTCCCCAGCGTTCGCCATAACGCGGGGAGGCCAGCAGGCGATCGACTAGCTTTTCATAGGCCAGTGGCGATTTGTCGTCGAGAAAGTTCCGCACTTCTTCGGGAGTCGGCGGGAGTCCATGCAGGTCGTAAGTGATACGCCGAATCAGGGTGCGGCGATCGGCCTCGGGAGACGGTGCCAATCCCTTCTCCCTGAGCATTGCCAGAATGAAGGCGTCGATCGGCGTGCGAATCCAGGGGGCGTTCGCGGCAGGCACAGCTGGGCGTGATATGGGCTTCAGCGACCACCAGATGGCAGGGCCCTTTCCCTCCGGCGTGTCGTCCGTGGCGCCCTGGGAAATCCACAACCGAATCAAACCGATCTCTTCCCCGGTGAGTGGCTCGCCCGACATCGGCATCCGCGGTGGCACGCCGCTGATCATTTTTACCATCAAGCTGTCTTCGGGTTTGCCTGGGACGATGATTGTTCCCTGCTTGCCGCCTTTTCGAAGCTGCGAATAACTGGTGAGGTTCAGCTGGCCTCCAGCATTCGCCGTCTGGTGACAGGCGTGGCAGCGCCGCTCCAAGATGGGCGCAACCTGGCGTTGAAAACTAATGGGCGGATCCTGTGCTGCGGCCACGGAACTGGAGACCAGTGCCACCGAGAGACTTAACAGAAAGGGATTCAGAAACCAGTTCATTCGTTTCGCAGATGGGTTAGGACGACTCAGCCAGTAGTTTATCCAAGAGACAACGTTCCTTCATGCCTTTAGGGCTATCGTAACCCAGAACCATTGAAGCCGAGATGTTTTTCAGGCTGGATTTTGCCAAGTTGGGTTGGTGTCCGCTGGATGGCGTACACAAGGCGCGGTTTTGAGGTTTTGAAATGAGTGCGAAGAGAATCGCACACCCAAGTACGAACTTCTCACTTGGGCAACAACCTGATTCATACTAAACTGCCCTCATGTCTCCTTCAACCCTGATTCTGCTGGCTGCGATGTTGCTGCAGCACGGCGGTTATCTCGGTGAATCGAAGAACGCCGCGATTGGCAACCCTGAAGCCATTGCCGCCGGCGCGAAGCTTTACGCCACTTCCTGTGCCGGCTGCCATGGGCCAGACGGCAGCGGAGGACGGGGTCCCAACCTGGTGCGTCGCTCTTTGTGGCATCCGCTGAGCGATGAAGGCATCTTCAACGCGATTCGGAACGGACTGCCCGGTGCAGACATGCCACCGACCAAGCTGGACGATGAACAAACGTGGAAACTGGTGGCCTTTATTCATGCTATCAGCGGTCCAGCCAGCGAGAACGAGGCGCCTGGAAATCCTGAGGTCGGCAAGCAGATCTTCTGGGGCAGCAAAGCGGGCTGCTCGAATTGCCATTCCATTCGCGGCCAAGGGGGCCGGATGGGACCGGATCTGACGAACATCGGAGGGTCGCGTCCTCTGGGCCTGATCAAAGAGGCGGTGATCCAGCCTTCCAAGGACCTCACACTGCTCGGCAGTGAAGGGGTGACTGTGGCCTTGTCAAACGGACTTGTGATCGAGGGGATTGCGCGGAATCGGAGTAACTATTCGCTTCAGGTAGTGGATCGCAGCGGCACGCTGCACTTGATTTCAATGACCGATGTCAAGGCGCTCATGATTTCCGAGCGGTCACCCATGC
>Ga0187893_10003074_pt1 | contig 34849 bp, 21 predicted proteins | sample MA1701074metaG_FD_139574 | JGI IMG/M metagenome (GOLD analysis project Ga0187893, IMG submission 139574) | White microbial mat communities from a basaltic lava cave in the Kipuka Kanohina Cave System on the Island of Hawaii, USA - MA170107-4 metaG ...
AGATCGCCGCCTCCTTCGCGGCGCGGCTCGACGCATCGCTCGCCGAGCAGCGGAGCCGCCGCGCCGTCCTGGGCGCCGGCGGCGTCGAGCCGACGCTCTCGCCCGAGGAGGAGCGCAGGCTGCTCGAGGACCTCAAGGAGCTGGGCTACGCCGGGGACGACGCCCCCGACGACGGCGACCGCTGATCGCGGCGACAGACCGGGCCGCCGCTACGGGATCTCGGGCAGCGTCGCCGTGCGCCCCCGGTTCTGCACGCGCAGCCGGTGCAGGAGGGGCTCGAAGTAGCGCAGCATCGGCTCGGCGGAGATCTCGCGGCCGATCGAGTCGCGCATGAGCGCCCGCCAGTCGACGCTCGCGCCGGGGGCGAGCAGCCTCTTCAGGAAGTCGCCGACCTCCCGGCGGCCGTAGTAGTTGGTGTCGTGCGGATCCTCGTTCAGCAGGTTGCGGGCGACGTGGTCGTGCAATTGAAACAGGATCACGAAGGAGAGCGCGTAGTCGTAGTAGCCGGCGGGATCGTCGTTGACGTGCGTCTTGGTGGCGGCGTCGCAGAACTCCTCGCCGCGCGGCGCCGGCGGCGCGACGCCCTGGTAGAGCGCCGCCATCTCCCACCAGCGGCGGTTCCAGCGATCCGCGGGCAGCTCCTTCCCATAGAGCTCCTGCTCGAAGTGCGTCATCACGCCCGAGCTCCACGGCATGAAGACGACGTAGCTGAGCGCCTCCTTGTGCAGCGCCTCGATCGGTTCGGGGTCGGCGGCTCCCCCCGGCGGCGCCAGTCCCACCGCCGCCGTGAAGCGCGGCTGCATCGCGGCCAGCCCCATCAGCGTTCCCACCGCCTCGTGGAACGCGCGGTTCGCGCCGCTGCGCAGCACGTAGGGGACGTCGGGAGTCGAGTAGCAGAGGTAGTAGTAGATGTGCCCGAGCTCGTGGTGCGTGGTCTCGTACCACTCCGAGTTGGATTCGACGCTCATGAGCGAGCGCACGTCGCGGTCGAGATCGACGTGCCACGCCGAGGCGTGGCTGTTCTTCTTGAAGCCGGCGTCGGGGGCGACCGGGTAGAGCGACGACTTCTCCCAGAAGACCGTGGGCAGCGGCGGGAAGCCGAGGCTCACGTAGAAGCGCTCGGCCTGCTGCACCAGCCACTCCGGGCTGCGGGCCGCGAGCGCCCCGTCGAGATCGACCCCCGGCACCTCGAGCAGGGCGCTCCAGTCCTGGCTCCAGCGGTTGGGCAGCCAGTGGGCCGGGATCAGATCGGGGACCGGCGCGCCGTAGCGCCTCGCCAGCTCGTGGCGCCAGAAGGTGTGCAGCTCGCGGTAGAGCGGCCGCAGCTCGCGAAGGAACCGCTCGTTGAGCGCGAGCATCTCCTCGGTCGTCATCCCGTACTCGGAGACCATGTAGGAGAAGAAGTCGGGGTAGCCCAGGCCGCGCACCGTTCCGTTGCGGAGTCGCCGCAGCTCGACCAGGCCCTCCTTGAGCCCGCGGCCCACCTCCTTGCTCGCCTCCCACGCCCGCTGCCGCCGGGCGAGGTCGGTCTCCTTCCGCAGCAGCTCGTCGATCGCGTTGGGTGTGATCTCCGCGCCGTCGAGCACGAAGGCGTGGCCGAACAGCTTCTCGACCTGCCTCGTCTCGGCGGCGATGCGCTGTTCGACCAGCTCCTTCGCCGTCGCCGGCTTGTCGGCCGCCAGGTAGAGGATCGCCTTGAGCTGCCGCGCCTGCAGCGGCTCGAGCTCCGCCTCGCGCGCCAGCAGGAAGCGGCACGACTCGATCACCTCGACGCTTCCGGTCCACTCGGCGAGCGCGCGCTTGGCGGCGTCGTTGCGCTTCGCATTGCCGTCGTCCCCCGCGACGATGCGCGTGTTGGTGAGCCACTCGGCCTCGCTCGCCAGCGTCGAGTGGTGGCGGAAGCCGCGGCCGTAGCTGGCGAGGAACTCCGCCGCGACCGGCCGTGCGCCGCGCGCCGCGACGTCGGCGCCGAGCACCGGCGCCAGCGAGGGCGCCGCGGCCTCCGACGAGGCGCGCGATCCGACGTCGATGCACGAGATCATCGAGAGCATGAGGGTGACCGCCGCGAGGATCGCGATCAGCAGCGCGACGTTGCGCACCATCGCCCAGTCCGTGGGAGGGCCGGCGGGGGGCGGCGCGCCGCCGTGCCCTGGATCGCCGTGGGGATCGTGGGAGCTCATCGCCGTCCTCCGCCGCAACGCCGCCGTGAAAGGGCCCGGCGTTGTATCCCTGCGCGCCGCGCCGCTCAACCGCGCGCCCCACGCGAGGGCGGCGCGGCCCTATATTCCGCGCGATTCGAGCGTCCTGATCCGAAGGTTCGCTTTGGAATCCGGGGCCTTGTTCGTCCCTGGCTTCGTCGGGCCTCCTCGCCAACCGCCCGCGAGTTGGTCTGCGTCGGCCCTCCTTGCCAGGGTCAACCATGACCTCCGAGTTCCTTCGCGAGCGTTCGGATCGGGACACGAGGACCTGTGACGAGGAACGTCTTCGATGCGACGCGCCGCCCTGGCCTGGGTCGCCCTGCTCGCGTTCGCGGCCGCCGCCGCCGCGCAGTCGGTGCCGAAGGAGGAGGAGCTCAAGCGCTACCGCAAGCAGCTCGAGCCGGGCACGAGCCTCGAGCCGCGCCTCGAGGCCATGAAGAACGTCGCGTTCTACGACGCCGTTCCGACCACGAAGCTGCTGATCGACTCCCTGGCGGCGACGCTCAAGCGGCTGGAGGAACTCGAGGCGAAGCGCGTCGCCAACGACGGCCGCATCGACCGGATCCTGCGCGCCCCCATCGAGAAGGGAGGGGGCAAGGCGACCCCGGACTACTCGGGCGTGAGCGAGCTGCAGACGGCGCAGAAGGTCCTCGGCCGGCAGATCGCGGACGAGGAGAGCGCGGTGCGCGGCTTCGTCGAGACTCTCGCGACGCTGAAGCGCGCGGAGTCGCTCGACTTCCTCATGGGGCAGCGGCCGAAGAAGCCGGCGCGCCTCGCCGTGACTCTCCTCGAGACGCTGGGTCGCATCGACGACGGACGCGTCGCCGAGCATCTGATCGGCCGGCTCGAGGACGCGTCGTTCGAGGTGCGCACCGCCGCCGCGGCCGCGCTGCTCCGGCAGCGGCCCGAGTTCATCCCGGCCGAGTCGTTCGCCCCCCTCCTTCGCAGCTCGCAGTGGCAGGAGCGCTCGCTCGCGATCGACGCGCTCGCGAGGCTGGGCGGCCGCGACGCCGTGGAGATGCTGGTCGTGCAGACCACCCGGGAGGACGGACGCATGCTCGCCGACCTCTGCGGCCGCCTCGAGCAGCTCACCGGGCAGAAGCTCGGCAAGACTCCGCCCGCGTGGGTCGACTGGTGGCAGAAGAACAAGGGGGCGTGGGAGGGACGCGGGATCGACCTCTCGCAGCCGGCGCAGGTGATCCAGTCGGCGGGGCGGTACGGCAGCTTCTTCAGCGTGAAGTTCGACTCGCTGCGCGTCGTCTACGTGATCGACATCTCGGGGTCGATGCTCGCCGCCGTCGAGGACCACGAGGAACTGAGCCCGGCGCCGGGCAAGTCGCGCGTCGAGCTGGCGCGCCGCGAGGTGAAGGCGTCGATCAACGGCCTCTCGCCGGAGTCGTCGTTCAACCTGATCGCCTACAGCGACGTGGTGATCCCGTGGAACGACCGCAACGTCCCCGCCACTCCCGCCAACCGCAAGCTGGCCTACGAGTGGCTCGACGGGCTGACCGCCGTCGGCGCCACCAACATCTTCGACGCGCTCGACACCGCCTTCCACCTGGCGCCGCGCTCGACGAAGGACAGCTTCTACGCCACCACCGGCGACACCATCCTCTTCATGAGCGACGGCGGCCCCACCTGCGGCCGCACGACCGACTGCGACGAGATCCTGGCCCAGGTGCGGGAATGGAACAGGACCCGGCGCATCACCATCCACTCCGTCGGGATCGGCCGGCAGACCGTGCAGAGCTTCCTCAAGGCGCTGGCGAAGGAGAACGGCGGACAGTGCGTCTTCATCGAAAAGTGACGCCCGCGTGACGGGGCGCCGCGGCAGCTCCCTCCCCCCGCACCGCGGCGAAGGGTAGAACCCGTTCGCCCTGCAGCCCGTCACGACGATCCGCGTCGGGCCGCCGCCGTGCCGGGCCGGCCCGTGGCAGGAGGAGCCGAAGATGTCGCGAAACCTTGGCAGTGCACTGCTCGCGGCGGCAGCCGCGGTCGGCGGCGCGGAGGGGGCCGCCGCGCAGAACGCAGTGAAGGTCGGCGATCGGCCGGCCTACGTCTTCCAGTCGGCGCTCGTGAACGGCGAGGGGGTGAAGAGCCTCGCCGACCTGCAGGGACGTCCCGTCGTCGTGGAGTTCTCGGGCACGCGGTGACCCTCGTGCATTTCGTCGTCCGTGCCGGCGACGATGAAGCTCGAGGCGGAGTTCGGCGACGACGTCACCGTCCTGCTGATCGAATCGCAGGGCGCCACGCCGGAGAAGATGGAGTCCTTCGCGCTCCAGCAGAAATGGCTCCTGGCCGGCGGCATCTGGACCACCGAGCAGCCGTTCCAGACCGGCTCCGGGTCGCTGCCCCACACCGTGGTGCTCGGCATCGACGGCGAGGTGCTCTTCAACGACCGTCCGAGCTCCGCGGTCGAGAATCTGGTCTCGGAGCAGATCAAGCTGGCGAAGAAGGGGCCGAAGGGTCTTTCTCCCGCCTGCGCCAAGGCTTGGGTCGAGTTCGAGAAGGGCGGCTACGCGACGGCGATCGCCGCGCTCGAGGCGGTCCAGGACGGGCCCGAGAAGGAGGCCGCGCGCAAGCTGGCCGCCTCGCTGACGACGCGCGCGAAGGCGAAGGTCGCGCGCCTCGCGTGGCTGCTCGAGAACGCCGAGTTCGAGAAGGCCGACAAGCTGGCGCCGCTGCTGGTGAAGGGACTCGCCGGCCACGCCACGCTCGAGCCGAAGGCGACCGAGCTGGCCGCGAAGCTCGTCGCCAAGGAGATCGCCCCGGAGCGCGACGCGGCCAAGGCGTTCGACAAGATCGAGAAGAAGATCGCGAAGGACGGCCTCGATCCGTCCGCGCTCAAGCAGCTCGCCGGCCTGGTCGAGAAGTTCCGCGAGACGCGCGCCGGCAAGCGCGCGGCGCACATGCTGAAGGTGGTCGAGGGCTGATCGCCGCGAGCGGCGCCTCACTCCCGACGTGAAGCCTCGCGCGGCGCGGGGTGGCGCGCCGCCGCGTCCCATCGCGAGCGTGGAACGCCCGCGCCGAGCTGCGCCTGGGCCTGCTTCACCTTCTCCAGGTAGATCGCCGCGTCCATCCCGGACTTGGGCAGCTCGTCCTCGCCGACCAGGATCCACTTCGCGGCTTCGCGCGCCCCGTCGTCGACGCGCGGGTCGAGGAGGAAGTTGCCGGGCGAGATGCGGAAGCCCTCGACGCGCTTGAGCCCCTCGTAGAACAGGTCGATGTGCTCGAGGCACGAGAGCCCGGGGTAGAGCGTGCAGCGCCCGTCGAGGTCCTCCGGGTGCGGATCGTCGGCGGCGTCCCACGGGATCTGCCCGACGGCGAGCACCGCGTTCTCGTTCACGAATCGGATGAACTCGCGATCGCGGAACAGCCCGACCCGGGTTCGATCGCACTGCCCGCAGGTGTCGTACTGCAGCGAGAGCAGGAGCGGGACGTTGCGCTCCCGCGCCTCGCGGAGCGCGTCGCCCCACGTGCGCGCCATGCGCAGCGGCTCGGTCGGCGGCGTCGGAAGCCCCGACCCCTCGCGCACGACGCAGCGGAAGCCGACGGTGCGGTCGGCGGCCTCCATCGGCTGCATGCAGAGGTCGAACGTCCGCAGGTTGAGCGGGCTGGGCGAGGCCCAGCTCCCGCCGCGGATCATGACCGGGAGCTCACGGCCACCGCGCGGCGAGTGGACGCGCTCGTAGACGTTGCCGGCCATGTCGAGCAACCCGTAGGGGCTCGCGCCAGCCCGATAGGAGCCGACCGGCATCGGCATGCCGGGACCCACGCGGTGGTAGTTGGCGCGGGTCGCGTCGGCCGCCTCGCTCCCCCACGGGAAGATCAGGCCCTCGGGACCCGACGCCGCCTTCTGCCACTCCTCGAGGCGCGGCAGGTCGCCGCCCACCCATCGCGCGTACGCGAGCGCTCCGAACCCCGTCACCCCGAGCGCCGGGAGCCGGTCGCAGCCGGCCCGCGGCCGCCACCGCCCGTCCGCCACCTCCATCCCGCTCTCGACCTCGACCGCGAGCGGGCGGCCGCGCTCGTCGGCGGCGGAGCCGAGCTCGTTCAGGAACGCGGCGAACTGCCGGTTGGTCACCTCGGTCTCGTCGATGCCGAACGCCGCGACGTGCTTCACCTCGTGCCCGGGCTCGCTCGTCTCGCGCGGGAAGTAGCCGTTCTGGCGGAACGCCCCGGCGGCGATCCAGACGACGCGCGCGCCGTCGCGCGGCCGCTCGAAGAGCGCCATGCCGCGCTCGTTGACGCCGAGCGGGCGGTAGGCGGTCGTCGCGTCCGCCGCGGACGGCCCCTCCGACGGCCGCGGCGCGGCCGGGGCGCCGATCTGGGCGACGGCGAGGAGGCACGATCCGAAGAGACCCTGCGTCGCGACCATCACCGGCACCTCCGGGGCGACGCGAGCACGCGTCGCCGACGCGGCGCGCACCTCGCCAGCCGACCGCGGGCGATGCTAGCATCGGACGCGACTTCCTCGGGAGAAGGAGGTTCGAGTGGCCGGCGACCCGTTCGCCCACGTCGTCTTCGTTGGAATCATCGTGCAGGGGGCGAGCGCGCTGCTGCTCGCGCTGCTGTTCTTCGCGCTGCGGCGGCTCGCCCGCCACCGCGCCTACCTGCTCGACTGGAGCGTCGCCTACGCGGGGCTCGCCGTCGCGATCTCGGCCCTGTTCGTGCGCTACCTGGCGAGCGAGGGGTTCCGGCCCGGCGGCGGCGACTTCGCCAACGTCGGCCATCCGCTCACGCAGACGCTCTACCTGATCTACCAGGCGGGCAAGCTGACCTTCTTCGCCGGGCTCGCGACCGGCGCCGCCCGCTTCGCCGGGCGTTCGCTCCCGATCCGCGCGGGTTGGCTCGGCGCGCTGATCCTCGCCGGCGCGGTCGCCTCGGTGGTCGTCCACGACGCACTCGTCCCGATCCTGGTGTGGCAGGCGCCGGCGGCGGTCCTGTCGTCCGCCGCCGCCGCGCTCCTCCTGTTTAGGATCCCGCGCGAGCGCCGCTCCTTCGGCTCGATGCTCACGGCCTCGACCTGCCTGCTCCTGATCCCGCTCTGGGCGGCGTACGCCTGGGGCTTCGGCGGCTCGCCCTCCCCGGACCACGCGCCCGGCCGCGCGCTCATCGCGCTGTGCGGACACAACTCGTTCGTGGACGTCGTGATCCAGAGCGTGCTCGGGCTGGGGATGGTGATCGCGCTGTTCCAGGACCTCGAGCGCGAAGGCGACGCGGCGCGCGCCGAGCGCGCGCAGCTCCAGGCGCGTCTCGAGGAGTCGCGCCGCCTGGAGGCGCTCGGCGTCGTCGTCTCCGGCGTGGCGCACGAGCTCAACAACCCGCTCACCGCGATCCTCGGCTTCAGCGAGGAGCTCGCCGCCGAGAGCGACCGCGGCGAGGAGATCGACTCCGCCGTGCAGGTGATCCACGAGCAGGCGCTGCGCTGCCGCTCCATCGTCCGCGACCTCCTCACCTTCGCGAGGCCACGGCCGCCGGTCCGGGAGCCGGTGGCGATCGCGGCGCTGGTCGACCGCGTCGTGCGCGGCTTCGCGCCCGCGCTGCGTCGCGCCGGCGTCCGGATCGAGGTCGGCGTCGCCTCCGACCTGCCCCCGATCCAGGCCGAGGGTGCCGCGCTCGAGCAGATGCTCGCCAACCTCGTCGACAACGCCATCGACGCCTCCCGCCCGGGTGGAATCATCGCCGTCGCGGCGCGCGGACGGGACGACGGGTGCGAGCTGGTCGTCGAGGACGAGGGCGCCGGCATCCCGGCGCCGCTCGCTGAGCGGGTCTTCGAGCCCTTCTTCACCACGAAGGTGCCCGGACAGGGGACCGGGCTCGGGCTGGCGGTCTCGCACCGGATCGTCGCCTCGCACGGCGGGACGATCGGGATCGAGGCGCGTGCCGACGGCCGGTCGGGGGCGCGGTTCGTGGTGCACCTGCCGGCGCACGCGACGGATGCGCGGCCGGCCGAGCCGGGCGCCGCGCGCGCCGCGGCGCCGCGCGCGCGCCCGGGACCCGCCGCGGCGTCCGGGCTCACGCCGCGCATCCTGGTCGTGGACGACGAGGCGACGGTGCGGGCGCTCCTGCGCCGCCGGCTCGAACAGCACGGATGGATCGTGGTCGAGGCGAGCGACGGCGCCGACGCGCTCGAGCGGGTGCGTCGCGCCGAGTCCCCGTTCGACGCGGTGATCCTCGACCTCAAGATGCGCGGCGTCTCGGGCTACGCGCTGCACGAGCAGCTCGGCCAGGAGGCGCCCGGGCTCGCACGGCGGACCGTCGCGATCACCGGCGACGTCCTCGCTCCCGACGTCGCGCGCTTCGCGGCGGCCAGCGGCTGCGAGGTCCTCGAGAAGCCGCTCGACCTCGACCGGCTGATGGGGCGCGTCGCCGCGCTCTGCGGCCGCGAGATCGGCCGGTCGGTCGCGGGGAGAGCCTGACCGGCGCACCGCCGCCGACGGCCCGCGCCGCACTCACCGCCTGGGGGCTGCGGCCGACGCGGGTGACGCGCGCCCGTCGGTCGGGAGCGAATCGGCCAGCGAGAGCTCGACCGGCGCCGGGCCGGCACGCCGCGACGGCAGGCTGAAGAGCGCCCCGTCGGGCGAGGCGGCGACGACCTCGAGGTCGGCGCCGTCGAGTCCGTCGATCTCGAAGCTCCCGTCGGCGCTCGTGACGTCGACGGCGCCGTCGAGCGCGACGCGACTCCAGGGCCGCGAGAGCAGGCCGCTGTCGCGGCGGCAGGCGATCGTCCACCCGACGAGCGGCTGCTGCTCCGCGTCGACGAGCCGCCCGTACAGCGTGCTCCCGCCGGCGAGCACGAGGTCGCGGCGGACGACGCCCGATTCCGCGAGCCCGGGGACGTCGAAGACGCGCGGCGCCTGGCCGCGCGCCGCGACGGCGATGCGCAGCCGCTCCGCCAGCGTGCGCGCCCGCGCGCGCTCGTCGTCGGGCAGGTCGAGCGCCGCCGTGGTCACGCAGTAGCGGCCGTCGCGATCGGTGACCTGCTCCGCGCCGCTGGAGACCCAGTTCCCCACCTCCCCGTCGTCGCCGGCGAGCCCGATGCGCACGATCGCGTTGGCGCACGGCGATCCCGATCCGTCGGAGACGCGGCCGCACACGACCCCCTCCTGCGCCGCGATCTCGCCGACGTCGACCGATTCTCCGGCCTCCAGGTGCAGCGTGGCCCCGCGGAACCGGTCGGCCTCGTCGAGGCCGCGCCGCGCGATGGTCACCCCCGCGAGGAGCAGCCGGAACGCCGCGCGGCCGGGCGGCAGCGGCGCGATCTCGAGGCGACCGTCGCCGCCGAGCTCGCGGTCGACGGTGATCGCCCCGCGATCGCACTCGATCAGCGCGCGCACCTTCACTCCCAGCTCGAGCGCCCCCGCGGGGAGCGCGGCGCGCGCGAGCAGGGCCGCGCCGTCCGGCAGCCCGATCACGCCGAAGTCCATGTCGCCGGGCTGCGCGACGGCGTCGAGCGCGTCGATCCACAGCAGCGCCTCCCCGCACGCGAGCGCCAGGTCGAACCGGCCCCCGTCGGGAAGCTCGAGCTCGAAGCGGCCGTCGTCGTCGACCGGCGCCTGGAACGTGCGACCGTCGTACGACCGCCCGCTCGACGCGCCGCTCCACGCCTGCAGCTCGGCCTCCTCGGCGAACGCGTTCGGCGGCGGCCACGGCTCGAAGCGGCCGCGCACTCGGATCGTCCGGTCGACCAGGAGCTCGATCTCCTCGCCGAGGCTGGCGGCGAAATCGAATCCGCGGAATCCGATCGAGTCGAGCCCGTTCCCGCGGCCGCGCAGCTCGAAGCTGCCGAACGGGAGCTGCCCGAACTCGAAGCGGCCGCGCTCGTCGCTCGTCGTCGACAGCGCGAACGCGAACTGCTCGCTGCCGGCGGAATCGGGGCGCGCGAGCAGCTCGAGCGTCACGTCGGCCACGAGCGCCCCCGAGTCGCGGTCGATCACGCGCCCCGCCAGCGCGCCGCCCGGACGCAGCGTGAACTCGAGCGGCCGGCTCGGCCCCCACAGCGGTTCGCACGCCACGCCGATCCCTGGCGCCAGCACCGCGAGGAGCGGTGCGTCGTCGCGCCGGGTGGTCACGTCGTGGACGACCTCCGCGCGGAAGCGGCCGCGGTCGTCGGTCACCTCGACCGGGCTGCCGTCGTGATAGATCCGCGCGCCGGCGACCGGGCGGCCGGCCGGATCGCGCACGATTCCCGGGAACTCCGCGCGCCCGCGCCGCTCGAGCCGGCGCGCGGCCGCGGCGGTGAGCGGCTCGAACCGCACGCGTCCCATCCGTCGGCGCTGGCGCAGGAGCGTGCGCGGGCTGGGCGGGTCGCGCTCGCGCTCGCGCCCGACTTCGGCCGTCGGATCGATCCGATCCGGGGCGCTTTGACAGGACCGCGCGCGGGTCGGCTGCACCTGCGGCGGCGCTCCGGATAGGAGCTCGAACGCGATCGCGCCGAGGCCGGTCGTCCCGGCCGCGAAAAGCACGAGCGGCAGCCACGAGCGCAGCGCGCCTCTCATCGCGCACCCTTCTCCCGCTGTTCCCGCAGCGGATCCCGGCCGGCGAGCGTAGCCGCCCGCCGCGCGGATGGGAGACGTCGGCGGCGGGTCGGCCGCTTCAAGCCCGCCCGCCCCGGCGGTCGAGAGCCCCGACGGGAGGCGCCGCGTGACGGGGACGGGGAGCGGAGAGACCAAGGCCGAGTACCCGGGCGGGGGGGCCCGACCCGCGCCGGCGCGGTCGCTCCAACGCTGCCTGCGCCACCCCGCGGCCGACGCCGCCGCCCGCTGCGACCGTTGCGGCCGGCGCTGGTGCGACTCGTGCGTGAGGCACGGGCGGGAGCGCGGCGTGACGTGGCTGGCGTGCGAGTGCGGCGGGCGCTGCAGCGCGATCGAGTCGCCCGCGCCGCCTCCCGCGTCCGCCGAAAAGCGGATCGCCGACGCGTTCACCTATCCGCTTCGCGGAGAGGGGAGGTGGCTCCTCGCGGCGGGCACGCTCTTCTACGCGGTCATCGACCTCTACCTCGGCACCGGTGCACGCGGGATCGCGCGCACCGTCGCCGAGACCGTCGCCGCGCCGAACGGCGGGCGTTCGCGCGCGACCGACTCCCTGGACGTCGTGGTGGCAATCACGGCGCTCGTCCTCGTCCTGCTCGCCTTCGGCTGCCAGCTCGCGTGGGTGCTGCGCGTCATCCGAGAGAGCGTGCGCGGCCGCGACGAGCTGCCCGGTTTCCCCGACTTCGTCACGTTCGACGAATCGGTGCTCGTGCCGCTCGGCCAGGGGCTGGCGCTGCTGGCCGTGACGCTCGGACCGGGGGCGGCGCTGCTGCCGTGGGGCGCGGCGGGAGCGGCCGCCGGCGCGATGCTGCTCCTCGGCGGAGCGGCGGTCCTCCCGATGGCTCTCCTCTCGGTGGCGATCGCCGGCTCGCTCGAGGGTCTCGACCTGAGGCGCATCCTGCGCTCGATCCCGCGCATCGGAGCGCCCTACTCGTTCGCCGCCGCGCTGTTCGCCGCGGTGGTCGGCCTGCTCGCCTTCGGCGCGTGGTTCCTCGAGGGCGTTCCCTACGCCGGACCGTTCGTGCGCGCGTTCCTCGTCCTCCATCTCTCCGCGGTCGCGGGACGCGTGCTCGGCCTCCTCTACGCGCGGAACGCGGGTCGACTGGGCTGGTACTGAGCGCTTCCCCCGGACGGCGGGACGGGGTCTAGAGCGCCCAGCCCTTGCGGTACTCGCGCTGCAGGAACGCGTCGGCCGCGGCGTCGCCGGTGCTCCCCTTCTCGGCGTCCCAGGTGAGCCGGCGGCCCGCCTTGCAGGCGACGACGCCAAGAAGCACCGCCTCGGTCAGCGGCCCGGCGTAGTCGAAGTGGCAGAGCGCCGGCGCGCCCCCCTTCGCCGCCTGGATCCACTCCTCGTAGTGGCCGATCGAGTCGGGGATCGACGGCGGCGGCGGGACGGATTCCCGGAACTCCTTCTCGGGGAGCAGCACGTGGCGGTCGTAGTCGGCGATCAGGAGTCCCTTCGTGCCGACGAAGAGCGTCCCGTTGCCCCACTCCGGCAGCAGGCCCTCGGCGAAGTGGCGCGGACGGCGGTCGCCGTGATACCACGTCAGCGGCAGCGCGGCGCCGCCCGCTCCGGCGGCGCCGCTGCGCGTCTTCATCGAGTACTTCACGACCAGCCACGGCGGGCACGACTCGCCGTGCAGCGGCGGCCCGTCGGACTCGACGGCGATCACCGACTCGATTCCGAGCGCCCAGAACGGCAGGTCCATGTGGTGGCACGCCATGTCGCCGAGCGTGCCGTTGCCGAAGTCCCACCAGCCCCGCCACTGGAACGGCACGTAGGCGGGGTGGTACGGCCGCTGCGGCGCCGGACCGAGCCAGAGGTCCCAGTCGAGCGTCGGCGGGACCGGCGGCGCGTCGGCCGGACGCTCGCCGCCGCTGTAGCCGCCTCCCACCCAGACGTGCACCTCGGTCACGTCGCCGATCGCGCCCCCCTGCACCCGCTCGACCACGCGGCGGTAGTTGCCCACCGAGTGGATCTGCGTCCCCATCTGGGTCGCGACCCTCTTCTCGCGCGCGAGCCGGCGCAGCACCCGCGCCTCGTGCACGGTGTGCGTGAGCGGCTTCTCGCAGTAGACGTGCAGACCGGCGCGAATCGCCGCCGCCGAGGCCGGGGCGTGCAGGTGGTCGGGGGTGCTCACCACCACGGCGTCGAGTCCGCCCGCGTCGAGCATGCGGCGGAAGTCCTTGAACTGCCGCGCCTGCGGGAAGCGCTGCGCGGCCGCCGCCAGGTAGCCGGCGTCGACGTCGCACAGCGCCGCGATCTCCTGGTGGGCGACGCCGTTCAGGTTGTCGGCGCCCCGATTGGCCACGCCCACGATTCCGATGCGCAGCTTCTCGTTGACGGGGTAGCCGCGCGCGACGCGGGGATCCCGGGCGACGGCGAATCGGGGAATCGCGGCGAGCCCCGCCAGCCCGGCCAGGGAGGTGGTGGCGCGGCGCAGGAACTCGCGGCGATCGGGACGGCGGGTCATGGGAGCCTCCTGTCGGGGGTCGCGATCATCCGCGGCCGGCGCGCGGCGTCACGGGGAGCTTCTCGTCGAGGAACGCCTGCACCTTGCTCCAGGCGGCGGCCGCCGCCGCGGCGTCGTAGCGGCCGCCCGAGGGGTTGGCGAAGGCGTGGTCGGCGTCGAAGCGGTGGATGGCGTGGCTCGCTCCCGCCTCGGCGAGCGCCTCCTCGAACTCGGCGATCAGCGCCGGCGGGAAGGCGCGGTCGCGGTCGCCGAAGACCCCGAGCAGCGGCGCCTTCATCCTCCGCAGCTGCTCGACGTCGGTGACCGGCTTGCCGTAGTACATGACGGCGGCGTCGAGATCGGGGGCGAGCAGGGCGAGCTGGAGCGACATCGCGCCGCCGAAGCACCAGCCGATCGAGCCGCGCCTGCCCGCCTTCACGCGCGCGTCGTCCTTCAGGAACGAGTGGGCGGCGAGCAGCGTCGCCCGCGCCTTCGACTCGTCGACGCCCTGCATGAGCGCGGAGGCCTCGCCGCGCTCGGAGGCGACCTTCCCGCCGTAGAGGTCGACGGCGAGTGCGGCGCGGCCGGTCGCGGTGAAGCGGTCGGCCCAGTGCTTGATGTGGGAGTTGAGCCCCCACCACTCGTGGATCACGACCATCGCCGGCGCGCCCGGCCTCCACCCCTCGGGAAGCGCGAGGTAGGCCTTCGAGCCGTCGGCGAGATCCACCAAGGTGCCGCGGGCGGGCGGCGCCTCGTCGGGATTGAGGGTGTGCAGCCTGGCGAACTCCTCCTCGGAGAGGACGCCGGTGCTGCCGGGCCCGGACTGCTTCCCGGCCGGCGCGGAAGGCTTCTCCTGCGCGAGGAGCACCGCGGCGATCGCGGCGGCGGCGAGGGACGAGCGCATGGGCGATTCCTCCGGACCCCGATCGCGCGAAGCGGCGCGAGCGGTTTACCATCTCCGGGCCCTCGCCCCAGGAAGCCAGGATGCCCGTGCCTCCGATCCCCGGTCTGGTCTGCGCGCTCGCCCTGGGCGACGGGCGCGTCGCCGCCACCCCCGAGTCTCCCCAGGTCCCCGACGGCTTCGTGGTCGAACTCGTCCTGCACCACCCCGACGTGAAGTGGCCGTCGGCGGTGCATTGCCTCGAGGACGGATCGCTGCTCGTGGCCGAGGACCCGATGGACATGCCGGGCCCCACCGACCAGCCGCTCGACCGGATCTGGCTGCTGCGCTTTGCGCCCGACGGGACGTTCACCAAGACGCAGTTCGCCGAGAAGCTCTACGCCGTGATGGGAATGCAGGAGATCGACGACGCCGTCTACGTGATGAACATGCCGTTCCTCACGGTGCTCCGCGATCGGAACGGCGACGGCGTCGCGGAGGAGCGCACCGAGCTGATCTCGAACCTCGGCCCTCCCGCCCCGGGCTGGCCCGGCGGTTTCAACGACCACATCGTCTCGGGGATCCGGCTCGGGATGGACGGCTTCCTCTACGTCTCCGTCGGGGACAAGGGGATCCCGCTGGCGACCGGGCGCGACGGGAGCCGGATCACGCTGCGCGGGGGCGGCGTCGTGCGGCTGCGCCCCGACGGCACCGAGCTCGAGGTCGTCGCGACGGGAACGCGCAACCATCTCGACGTCGCGGTCGACGAGCACGACCACCTCTTCACCTACGACAACACCGACGACGGCCTGGGCTGGTGGACGCGCCTCACGCACATCATGCCGACCGGCTACTACGGCTATCCGTGGGACTACCACGACCGTCCCGAGCTCATGCTGCCCTGCATGAAGGACGACGGCGGCGGCTCGCCGGTGGGCGGGCTGGTCTACCGCGAGGACGCCTGGCCCGAGGAGTACCGCGGCGACCTCTTCTACTGCGAGTGGGCCGACCGCGTGGTGCGCCGCTTCAAGGTCGAGCGCGACGGCGCCTCGTACCGGTGCACGAAGACCGAGGACTTCGTCACGCCGGGCGCGAGCGGCGAGTTCCGGCCGCTCGACATCGCCGAGTCGCCCGACGGCCGCTACCTCTACATCGCCGACTGGAACCATCCGGGCTGGACCAGCCCCCAGGTCGCCGGCCGGGTCTGGCGGGTGCGGCGGGCCGACGATCGTCCGGGAGCCAGGCCCTTCGGCGCGCTCGCCGACTCCACCTTCGCGTCGCTCGCTCGCGCGAGCGAAGAGGACCTGGTCGCGAACCTGGCGCACCCCTCGTTCCGGGTGCGGCTGGCGGGACAGCGCGAGCTCGCGCGGCGCGCCCGCGCGGCGCGCTCCGCCGACGAGTTGCACCGGCGCCTGGGCGAACGGGTCCGGGAGACGGGCCGGCTCCGCGCCGCCGACCCCGCCAGCGAGCGGACGATGCGCCACCTCGTCTGGGCCGCCGTCCAGTCGCTGGTCGAGTTGCCCAGGCCGCTCGCGGCCGACCTGCTCTCGTGCCCGAGCGCCGACGTGCGCGCGCAGACCGCCCGCGCGCTCCCCCGGCCGCTCGCGCGCGAGAAACCGATCATGAAGATCCTGGTCGATCGGATGCAGCACGACCCCGATCTCATGGTGCGACGGGAGGCGGTGCTCGCGCTCGCGCGCACCGGAGACCCGATCCTCTACTGGCCCTTCATCCGGGCGTTCGACGCCAACGAGGACCGCTTCGTCCGCTTCGCCCTGCGACAGGGGATGCGCGCGATGCCCTGCCGGTGGGACCTCGTCCTCGAGCGGGTGCTCCCCCACAGCGAGCCGCGCGTGCGCGAGGAGATCTGGCTGGCGCTGCGCGAGATCCACGACGCCGACCTGGCGCGGGCGCTGGTGAAGGCCGCCTCGGACGCGATCTACACGCCGCCGATGCGCGTGCGCGCGCTCGAGGAGCTGGCGCGGCTCCACCGCCAGCGGCCTCCGTGGGACGGCAAGTGGTGGTCGATCCAGCCGGCGAAGTCGGGTTGGCCGGCGAAGACGGTGGCGTGGGAGGGGACGGAGATCGTCCTCGACGGCATCCGGCGCGCCTTCGAGTCGAAGACGCCGGAGGTGCGCGCCGCCGCGCTCGAGGCGGTCCGCACCACGCGGGAGGCCGAGCTTTTCCCCTGCGTGCGCGCGCGGCTCGACGCGGCGACGGGCGACGACGAGCGCGGCGCGCTGATCGCGCTGCTCGCGGAGGTGGGCGACGCCGAGGCGGCGCCGCGCATCGAGCACGCGCTCGACGCCACCGCGCCGTCCGTCCGATGCGCGGCGGTCGCGGCGCTCCACCGGCTGCAGGGCGAGAAGGCCCTGCCGGCCCTCGAACGCGCGCTCGCCGACGGCGATCCGGCGGTCCGTGCCGCTGCGCTCGACGTCTTCGCCCGCCATCCCGACGCGCGGCGACTGACCGACTATCTCGGAGGCCTCCGCGGCGGCGGCGCCACCGGGGAGCGCTGCCGCCAGGCGATCGCGTCGCTGCGCGCGCAGGTGCGGGGCGAGGTGGAGGCGCTGGCGGAGCGCGGCGAGCTCGACGCGACGACGCTCGCCGTCCTGCGCGAGATCTACGACGAGCCGCTGCCTCTCCTGCGCTGGAAACTGCTCGGCCCGCTCGACCGGCCGGTGCGCATCGCCGCCATCGAACGGGCGACCGGGGCCGAGCTCGAGTCGGAGCTCGACCGGGGCCACGCGCCGGGGGAGCGCGGCCTCGTCGCCGCGTCGCGCTGGGTCGACGGCGCGGCGCCGCACGGGTTCGTCGACCTGAAGGCGGCGCTCCCCGGACCCGACGGCGTCGCGGCCTACGCCTTCGCCCGCCTGGAGTCGCCGCTCGCGCGCACCGCGCGCTGCCTCGTCGGAAGCGACGACGGCGTCACGGTCTGGGTGAACGGCGTGAAGGTGCACGAGAACCTCGTCGATCGCGGCTGGACTCCCGACCAGGACCGTCTCTCCATCGAGCTGACCGCCGGCGCGAACTCGATCCTGCTGCGCGTCGAGCAGGCGGGCGGCGACTGGTCGTTCAACGTGAAGGTGAGCGACGTGCCGGCGGGTCCGCTGTTCGGGGCGGCCGCCGATCGCGGCTTCGACCTGCAGAAGTGGCGCGATCACGCGCTCTCGAATCCGGGCGACGCTGCGCGCGGCAGGACGCTCTTCTACGCGGAGCAGGGCCCCGGCTGCTTCCGCTGCCACGCGGTCGCCGGCGTCGGTCCTGCGCTCGGACCCGACCTGCGCGACGTCGGCGCCAAGTACCCGCGCGCCGACCTCGTGGCCTCGATCCTCGAGCCGTCGCAGCGCATCCAGGACGGCTACGCCGCGACCCACGTCTTCCTCGACAACGACGACGTGCTCTCGGGGCTCGTCGTGAGCGAGAAGGACGGCGTGCTCCGCCTCGCGGACGCGAGCGGTTCGGTGCGCGAGATCCCGCTCGCCGAGGTCAAGGCCCGGCGGGCGAGCCGGGTCTCGGCGATGCCCGCCGGACTGGCGGAGAAGTTCGACGCCCAGGACCTCGCCGATCTGGTCGCCTGGCTCGAGACGCTCCGGCAGTAGCGTCCGGCGGGCACCCCTTCCCGGCTGCTTCGGGACAATCCTGACCGGCGCGGCGCCTTCACGGCGGGCCGGCCTCCCGCGATGATCGGCCGCGGAGGCGCCCCCCGATCCCCCCGCCCGTGAGCGCCGCATGTCCGATTCCCTCGACCTCCTCGACGGCGTGCGCGCGGCGCCGGGAGAAGAGTTCCTCCACTGGCTGGTGCGCCACCTTTCGCGCACGCTCGGATGCGAGTGGGCGTTCGTGTGGGAGCGCTGCGGCGAACGGTGGGAGCGGGCGCGCGTCGTCGCGGCCGGCCGGCGCGGCGGCGCGGCGCCGATCGAGCTCGAGGCGCCGATCGCCGGGTCTCCGTGCGAGGAGGTGGGTCGCGGGCCCCCCGTCGTCTTCGCGAGCGGCCTGCAGCGCCGGTTCCCCTCCTGCGAGCCGCTGCGCGAGCTCGGGGCCGACAGCTACCTCGGCCTCGCCCTCGAGGACGCGGCCGGGCGGCCGCTCGGCCACCTCACGCTCCTCGATTCGCGTCCGCTGCCGGACGAGGCGCGCTGGCTCGCGGCGCTCGATGGGTTCCGGACGCGCGCCGCCGGCGAGCTCGCCTCGCGGCGCGCCGTGCGCGAGCTCGAGACGGTGCTCGCGGCCAGCCGCGGGCCGACGAGCGCCGACACGATGCGCGCGCTCGCGTCGGGCCTCGCTCGCGCCCTGCACGCGCGGTTCGGGTTCATCTGCGAGCTGGTGCCCGGCCGGCCCGGCCGAGTGCGAATGCTCGCCCTTTCGTCGGATGGGCGCGACCTCCCTCTGACGGAGTACGAGCTCGCCGACACGCCTTGCAGCACGGTGTACGAGCGGGCGCTCCTCCTCGAGCCCGACGGCGTGCAGGAGCTCTACCCGCGCGACGTGGCGCTGCGCGAGATGGGAGCGCGCGCGTTCCTCGGCGTGCGTCTCGACGACTCCGACGGCCGCCCGATGGGACACGTGGGCGTGACCCACGACTCGCCGCTCGATCCGCGGCTGGCCTCGCTGCCGATCCTCAAGATCATCGTTCTGCGCGCGGCCGCCGAGCTGGCGCGGCGGCGCGCCGAGGAGGAGAAGCTGGTCGTCGAACGCGAGCGCTTCGAGGCGCAGAAGCTCGAGAGTCTCGGGGTCCTCGCGGGCGGCATCGCCCACGACTTCAACAATCTCCTGGTGGGCGTGCTCGGCCATGCGTCGCTCGCGTTGCGCGGGCTGGACGAGAACGCCCCGCTGCGCAGCCACCTGGCCAGCGTCGAGGGCGCGGCGCGGCGCGCGGCCGACCTCGCGAGCCAGCTGCTCGCTTGCGCAGGCTGCGGCGGATTCGACCCGCAGCCGGTCGATCTCTCCGAGCTCGTGCAGGAGACCGGCCGGCTCGTCGAGTCGGGACTGCCCCGGAGGATCGACCTGCGGCTGGAGCTGCCGCGCGGGCTTCCCGCCGTGCGGGTCGACGCCGTGCAGATCCGCCGCGCGCTGATGAACCTCGTCGCGAACGGGGTCGAGGCGATCGGCGAGAGCGGCGGTACGGTGCGTGTCGCGACCGGAAGCGTCACCGCCGACCGCGCCATCCGCGGGCAGGACGGCGGCCCCCCGCTGCGGGAGGGCGACTGCGTCTTCCTCGAGGTGACCGACACCGGATGCGGCCTCGACGACGCCACACGGGAGCGCATGTTCGATCCGTTCTTCACCACCAAGGAGGCGGGGCGGGGACTCGGGCTCGCGGCCGTGCAGGGAATCGTGCGCCGCCACGGCGGAGCGCTCGTCGTCACCAGCGAGTTGGGCCGCGGGAGCTCGTTCCGGCTCATCCTGCCGGCGTGCAGCGAGCCGGCGGCGCGCCCCAGGACGCCGGTTCCGCGCGGGCTCGCGGCGCCGGGCGGCGGCCTCGTGCTCGTCGTCGACGACGAGGAGCTCGTGCGCTCGACGACCGCGCGCATGCTCGACCGGCTCGGATTCCGGGCGATCACGGCGCCGGACGGGCGGTCCGGAGTGCGGGCTCTCGTCGAGCACGGCGCCGCGGTGCGCCTCGTGCTCCTCGACATGTCGATGCCCGGACTCTCCGGCGAGGAGACGTTCGCGGAGCTGCGCCAGGCGCGCCTCGACGCACGGGTGGTCCTGGTGAGCGGCTACGACCGCGGCGAGGCGACACGGCGGTTGCGCGACGCCGGTTACTCCGGGTTCCTGCAGAAGCCGTTCGGGATGAACGAGCTCGAGCGGTGCGTGCGAGAGGCGCTCGACCGCACCTCGGAGACCGTCGCGGCCGGGTGACGGCGCCGCGCGGTCAGCCGCCCTTCATCGGCCGGCGACGGCCGCCTGCCGCGAGCAGCAGCCCCGCCACCGCGCAGACGATCCCGGCCCACGGCTGCCACGACTCGATCGGCGCGAACAGCTTGTTCTGCAGCTCGTACTTCGACGGCACGAACGACCCCGCCCCGTACAACAGCAACAGCACGCCGAGGATCCTCATCGCCGCCCTCCCACCCGCCTTGAGTCGGCCTCGGAACGCCGACGAGCCTACCGTTCGCGGGCGTGTCCCTCGCCGAGGAACCCGATCTGCCGATCATGGCGGCGCGCCAGGAGGAGCTGCGCGAGCAGCGCTCCGGCGAGGGCGAGGAACATGTCCCACTGCGTGTCCCAGGGATCGCCCTGGGTCCCGAGGAAGGAGTCGGCGCCGGCGCCGTAGAGCCGGGCGACCCGCCACTCGATCAGCTCGTAGGCGGCGCTGATCGAGAGCACGACCGACGTCGTCAGGAAGAGGAGCCAGCCGCCCCGCAGCGGCGTGCAACGCGCGAGCACCTCGCGCGTGACGATCGCCGGAACGAACCCCTGCGCGAAGTGGCCGAGCCGGTCGTAGGGATTGCGCGCCATCCCGAACAGCTCCTGCGCCCAGAATCCGAGCGGCACCTGCGCGTAGGTGTAGTGGGCGCCGAGCACCAGGATCAGCGCGTGCACGAAGACGAGTCGGTAGGCGATCGGCGTGAGCGGGAAGCGGCGCGCGGTCGCCGCCAGGAGCGGCGCCGCCGCCAGCACCGGCGCGACCTCGAGCCACCAGGTGTCGCGCTCGCGCGGCCCGATCGCCGAGACCCCGAGAGCCGCCAGCCCGGCGACGAGGAGCACGACCGGCTCGCGCCCGACGGACCGTGCGGCGGAAGCGGGGTGCACGATCACCGGTACGGGTTGCGCGGGAACTTCAGCCACGGGAGCCGCAGTCCCTGGAAGCCCTGCGCGACGTCGACCCGGCGCGCCGCGATCTCGGCGAGCACGTCGACGTCAAGGCTCAGCGTCGCCATCCGCTCGAGCGCGGCGTCGAGTCCGGCGACCGCGTCCGCCGCGGAGAGGAAGTCGCAGCGCACCGACTCGGGCGCCTGGAACCCGGCGCCCGCGCCGCCGTCGGCGGTGAGGTCGTCCTGGTCGACTCCGTCGCCCGAGACGCCGATCGCGCCCACCATCACGCCCGCCTTGTAGAGCGGCACGCCGCCCGGGAAGACGGTGATGCCGTTCAGGAGCCGTCCGCTCACCGTCTCGCCCGCGAGCGTGAGCGAGCCCTGCAGCCCGTGCAGCGGGCCGGGAGGCGTGTGATCGATCCCGGGCGGGAAGAGCCCCTGCGCCAGGAAGCCGAGCGCGCGCGTCGTGTAGGCGTGAGCGTCCTCGCTGAAGAACGCGGCGGTGCGCGCCTTCTGCACCGCGACGTCGTAGGAGAAGAGCGTCGCGTCGGGCGTGCGGAACACACCGAGCACGTTGCCGGCGCGGTCGACCACCGCGATGAAGCACTGCATCGCCGAGCCGAGCGGGCGGCGAATGGCGGCGCGGATTTGCTGGGACCGCTCGGCTGCCGCGGCGAGGATCGCCGTCACGTCGGCCGCGAGGAGCTTCACCGGGTCGGCGAGCGGGCTGTCGACGATCGGGTAGCGCAGCTCCCCGGTCACGCCGCCGAGCGTGGCGATGGGATAGGGGACCGGCGGCGGGCTGTCGCGCGTCGGGAACGCCGGATCGAGCGCGCCCGGCAGCCCCGCGAACGGGAGCGTGGCGCCGTCCTCCACCGGCTTCGCTTCGGTGAAGGGCAGGCGGATGCCGTCGAGGAGGATGCCGGTGGCACGGATCGCGGCCGGCGCCTCGAACCCGGCGCTCGCGGCGACGGCGATGCGCTCGAGCTCGATCGGATCGACCGCGGCGACCGCGCTGCCGCTCACGCCGACGCCGCCCGCGGCGCAGCCGCCCTTGAACAGCGGCACGCCGCCGCCGCCGCCCGGCACGAACAGGCCGGTGATCCCCTCCCCCGCCGGCACGCCGGACATGTCGCGGCCGATCACGTTCACGTCGCTCGTGAGCTGCGGCTCTCCCGCCTCGTCGGCCGCCACGCGGTTGCTGAACTGGACGCCGAAGAGCGGGCCGCCGGGGGTGTTGGCCAGCCCGGGCGGGAAGTGGTTCTGGATGATGAAGAGGGCCGTGCGCGTCGTGAACGCGTCCTGGTTGCTCGCGAAATAGGCGGCCGTGCCGGCTGCCGAGATCGCGTCGTCCTCGTCGTATCCGGCCGCCGCCGTCGCACCGGGCGTTCGCCAGACGCCGAGCACGTTGCCCTCGCGGTCGGAGACGGCGAGGACCGCGTCGAGGCCGAGGGCCGCCGCCTGCGTGACGCCCTGCGCGATCACGAGCTCGACGTCTGCGGCGGTGAGCGCGACGAGCGCGACGCAGCCGCTCCCCGCGGCGCCGGTGTCGGCGCCGCCGCAGGAGGCCGCCGTCACGGCCGTCACGAGCGCGAGAATCCCTCGCCGCGCGCGCGGTGACATGCCGCTCTCCTTCCCTCGTCGCGGGCCTCGTCGCGGCCCCCGTCGCGAGCCGCGACGCGACGTTCACGATGTGCGGCACTCTAGCAGCCGAGATCGCTATCGTCCGCGCCTCATGCGGTTGCACGCCCCCGCGCCGAGCGTGGTGCTGTGGATCGCGGCGGCGGCGCGCGCGCAGGAGTCGCAGCCGGCCGCGCCGGTCGAGTTCCTGCCCGTCCCGGACCGCTGGCGCGTCCCGATCGCGGAGTGGGAGCGCTACCCCGCGACCCCTCCCTACGACGTCGGATCGGAGGAGTATCCGTTCGCCCCGGGAGAGTGGTGGAATCCCTATCGCCAGAACGCGCTCAAGGGCGACTACGCGGTCTTCGGGCAGGAGTGGTTCCTCACGCTTCTCGTCACCAGCGACACGCTGGTCGAGTCGCGGCGCCTGCCGACGGCGAGCGGAGTATCGACCGCCGACCCCGGCTCGGATCCCTTCTTCGGCAGCGGCCGCCAGCTCTTCGTCAACGAGACGCTCGTCACCTCGATCGAGCTCTTCAAGGGCGACGCCGCCTACCGGCCGCGCGACCTCGAGTTCCGCCTCACGCCGGTCTTCAACCGCAACTACCTGCGCACGCAGGAGAACAACAACACCGCCATCGACCCGCGCGAGGGCGACACGCGCAACGACCGCTACCTCGGGCTGCAGGAGGCCTTCGTCGAGATCCACCTCGCCGACACCTCGCCCCACTACGACTTCGTCTCGACCCGCATCGGCGTACAGAGCTTCACCAGCGACTTCCGCGGCTTCGTCTTCTCGGACAACGAGCCGGGCGTCCGGCTGTTCGGAACCGCGCGCAGCAACCGCGACCAGTGGAATCTCGCCTGGTTCGACTTCGCCGAGAAGGACACCAACAGCGGGCTGGTGAAGGTCTCCGACCTGCGCGAGCAGCAGCTCACCGTGGCCAACTGGTTCGTGCAGGACTGCTTCGCGCCGGGGTGGACCCACGAGCTCTCGTTCCACTGGAACCGCGACCGCGGCGGCCGGTACGTCGACGACAACGGCTTCCCGGCGCGGCCCTCCCGCATCGGCACGGTGGAGCCGCACGACCTCGACACGTTCTACTTCGGATGGGCGAGCGAGGGGCACGCCGGCTGGCTCAACGTGAGCCACGCCTTCTTCCAGGTGGTCGGGACCGACGACGGCAACCCGATCGCGGGGCGCGAGGTGCACGTGAACGCCCAGATGGCTGCGCTCGAGCTCTCGCGCGACTTCGACTGGCTGCGGCCCAAGGTCTCGGCGTTCTACGCGTCGGGAGACACCGATCCCGGCGACGCCCGCGCCACCGCGTTCGACTCGGTGTTCGACAACGTGAACTTCGCGGGCGGCGGCTTCTCGTTCTGGAACCGCCAGGGGATCGCGCTCACCGGCACGGGCGTCGCGCTGGTCGACCGACTGTCGCTGCTGCCCCACCTGCGCACGTCGAAGCTCCACGACCAGGCCAACCACGTGAACCCCGGACTCCTGCTCCTGCACGCCGGGCTCGACGCCAAGGTGACTCAGGAGGTGAAGATCGAGGGCAACGTGAGCTGGATGCGCTTCGTCTCGACCGACGTCCTCGAGCTCGCGCTCAACGACGACAAGATCAGCCCCGAAATCGGCTGGGACCTCTCGCTCGGGGTCACGGTGCGACCGTGGCTCACCGACAACGTGATCGTGACGGCCGGCACGGCGTGGCTCCTCCCCGGCACCGGGTTCAGCGACATCTACCAGAACCGCACGCTACACTCCGCCTTCGTCGCGTTGACGCTGACCTGGTGATCGACGCCGTGCGCGCGCGCGCCTGCCGGGAGCCGCTGCCGCAGATGAAGGGACGGGGGAAAGCGCCGGAGCGCGGTTCTCGCCGCGCGCGGGGAGCGCTCGCGGGCGCGGCGATCGCGCTCGCGGCGTGCACCGGCGGCGCCGCCGAGCAGCAGGTGCCGGCGCCGGCTCCGACTCTGCTCGGGCAGACGGCGGCCGACGCGCACTCGAAGAGCGCCGGCTGCATCGTCTGCCACGAGGGCTACGCCGGCGGCGCCGACGACCCGCGGCTCCCCGCGCCGGCGACGCCGGGGCGCCTGATCGACGACTTCGACATGCACGCGAGCCGCGCAGTGAACCTCGGCTGCGTCGACTGCCACGGCGGCGACCCGACCGCGCCGGAGAAGGACGCGGCCCACCCGCGGCCGCGGTTCGCCGAACTCTGGTCGCGCGACGGGGCGCTCAGCGCGGCCAACCCGGAGCGTCCCTTCGCGGCGACGCTCGCCGAGGAGCTCGAGTGGATCCGCTTCGTCAATCCCGGCGACCTGCGCGCCGCGCCGCAGAGCTGCGGCACGACCGGCTGCCACGGCGAGATCGTGACGCGCGTGCGCGGCGGGATGATGGCGCACGGCGCGATGCTCTGGGGCGCGGCGCTCTACAACAACGGCGCGGTGCCGTGGAAGGACTCCCGGTTCGGCGAGGCGTACACGGAGGCGGGCGAGCCGACGCGCATCGTCGCCCGCCCGGCGCCCGCCGAGGGGGAGCGCCGCGAGCTCGGCTGGCTGCCGGCCCTCGACCCGCTCCCGCGCTGGGAGATCACGCAGCCCGGGAACGTGCTGCGCGTCTTCGAGCGCGGCGGGCGGCGCAAGCCGGAGATCGGGATCCCCAACATCCTCGAGCTGCCGGGCGACCCCGAGGTGAAGCTCAGCAACCGCGGCTACGGCACGCTGGTGCGCACCGACCCGGTCTTCCTCGGCCTGCAGAAGACGCGGCTGTTCGACCCGACGCTCAACCAGTTCGGCACCAACGACCACCCCGGCGACTACCGCGCGAGCGGCTGCTCGGCCTGCCACGTCCTCTACGCCAACGACCGGGAGCCGCGGCACTCGGGCGCGCTCGCGCGCTTCGGCAACCGCGGACGCTCCGCGACCGCCGATCCGACCATCCGGCGCGACGAATCCGGCCACCCGGTGAAGCACGTCTTCACCCGCGCGATCCCCGCCAGCCAGTGCATCGTCTGCCACGTCCATCCCGGCACGTCGGTGACCAACAGCTACCTCGGCACGCTGTGGTGGAACAACGAGACCGACGGCGAGCGGCTCTACCCGCCGCGCAGCCGGCCGCTCACCCCCGAGCAGGTCGATGCCATCGAGCGGCGCAATCCCGAGGGCGCCGCGGTGCGCGGCCTGTGGAGCGACCCGGAGTTCCTGGCCGAGACCGGCTCGCCCGAGTTCAACGCGCAGCTCTCGCACACGCGCTTCGCCGACTTCCACGGCCACGGCTGGCTGTTCCGCAACGTCTACCAGCGCGACCGTCACGGCCGGCTGCTCGACCGCGGCGGCCGGCCGCTCGCGGACGACGACCCGCGCAAGTTCGAGCAGGCGGTCCACCTGATGGACATCCACCTCGAGCGGGGGATGCACTGCGTCGACTGCCACTTCGGGCAGGACAGCCACGGCACGGGCCGCCTGCACGGCGAGCTGCGCGGGGCGATCGAGATCGCGTGCATCGACTGCCACGGCACCGTGCGCGCGCGCGCGACGCTTCGCACCAGCGGCCCGGCGGCGCCCCGCGCAGGCTCCGGCGCGCCGCGCGGCACCGATCTCGCGGCGCTGACCACCCCCTTCGGGGAGCTCCGCTTCGTGCGGCGCGGGGACCGCATCCTCCAGCGCTCGGCGGTGGAGCCGGACCGGTGGTGGCAGATCCCGCAGGTGATCGACACGATCACCCCGGGCGCCGAGGGCTACAGCCCGCGGTCGGCCCGCGCGAAGACGCTGCGGCGGGACGGCGACTCGTGGGGCGACTGCCCCGAGAGCGACGCCGAGCTCGCCCACGCCGACTCGAACATGACCTGCGTCGCCTGCCACACCAGCTGGACCACGTCCTGCTTCGGCTGCCACCTGCCGATGAGCGCGAACCGCCTGAAGCCCAATCTCCACCACGAGGGGCAGCGCGCGCGCAACTGGACCGCGTACAACTTCCAGACCGTCCGCGACGACGTCTTCATGCTCGGCCGGGACGGGACGGTGACCGGGAACCGCGTCTCGCCGGTGCGCTCGGCCTGCGCGGTGCTCGTCTCGTCGCAGAACGAGGATCGCGAGTGGCTCTACTCGCAGCAGCCGACCATCTCGGCGGAGGGCTTCTCGGGCCATGCGTTCAGCACCTACGTCCCGCACACGGTGCGCGGCGCGGGGGCCACGAAGGGCTGCAGCGACTGCCACGTCGCGCAGGCGAACGACAACAACGCGTGGATGGCGCAGCTCCTGCTGCTCGGCACCAACCAGACCAGCTTCATCGGGCGCTTCTGCTGGGTCGCGACCGGTGCGGCGGGATTCGCGGCGGTGGTCGTCACCGAGCGCGACGAGCCGCAGGCGGTGATCGGCAGCAACCTGCACCGGATCGCCTGGCCCGAGGCGTTCGACGCGCACGACGAGCGCGGCGGGAAGCTGCTCCTCTCGGTCGAGCATCCCGCGGCCGACGTCCTCGATCGCCTGCTGCCGGGCGCGGACGGCGAGGTGCTCGCGGTGCAGATTCGCGGCGAGTACCTCTACGCCGCCTGCGGCCGGGGCGGCTTGCGCGTCTTCGACGTGGCCAACGTCGACAACAAGGGGCTCTCGGAGAAGACGGTGTCGGCGCCGGTCTCGCCGCTCGGCCAGCGGTTCCGCGTCGCCACGAAGGACGCGCGAGGCGTCGCGGCTCCCGCAACCATGCCGATCGATCCCGGACGGACGCGACGCGCCGGCAACGAGGAGCAGCCGATCCACCCGCTCTACGCCTACCTCTACGTCGCCGACTTCGAGGAGGGGCTGGTGCTGGCGGACGCGGCGACGCTGCTCGACGGCAACCCGCAGAACAACTTCCTCGAGCGGGCGGCGGCCTTCGACGCCGACGGCGCGCTCGCCGGGGCGACGAGCGTCGTGATCGCCGGCGAGCACGCGTACGTCTGCTGCGAGCGCGGCGTGGGCGTGGTGAGCCTCGCCGATCCGCTCCGTCCCCGGCTGGCGGCGATGGTGGGCGCTCCCCACGTCGAGGCGGCGCGCGCGGTGCAGATCCAGTTCCGCTATGCCTTCGTCGTCGACGCGCGCGGTCTGCGCGTGCTGGACGTCACCGATCCCGGCGCTCCGCGGCCGGTGGAGGGGGCGGCGGTCGGGATCCCCGGCGCGCGCAGCCTGCACGTCGCGCGCACGCACGCCTACGTCGCCGCCGGCGGGCGCGGCATCGCCATCGTCGACGTCGAGCGGCCCGAGCATCCGTTCCTCGAGCAGTGGTTCGACGCCGACGGCGCGCTCGACGACGTGAACGACGTCAAGCTCGGCATGACCAACGACAGCCTGTTCGCCTACGTCGCCGACGGCCGCAACGGGCTGCGCGTGGTCGAGCTGGTGACCTCGGGCGTCACTCCCGGATTCGGAGGCTTCACCCAGCGCCCCACGCCCCGGCTGATCGCCACGTTCCGGACGCACGGTCCCGCGCTCGCGATCTCCGAGGGGCTCGACCGCGATCGCGCCGTCGACGAGAGCGGCCACCAGCTCTCGGTGTTCAACCGCCGCGGCGCGCGGCCCTTCACGCGGCCCGAGATGCAGAAGCTCTACCTGCGCGACGGGCGGCTCTACACGGTGAGCGACGATCCGCCCGGCCCGCCGCAGGACGAGGGCTCGCGATGACGCCCGATCCGGCCGCTCCCGCGCCGCCGCCGGCCTCCCCGGCCCCGGAGCCGGTCGCGCTGCGGCTGGAGCAGGGCGATGCGCTCGCCCTCGAGGAGCTGGTGGCGCTGCCGCTGTTCGAAGGGCTGCCGAAGGGGCGCCTCAAGCTCAACGTCGGCGGCGTCGCCCGCCGCCGGCTGCGCAAGGGGGAGGTGATCTGCAGGCAGGGCGACTACGGCGCGTCGGCCTTCTTCCTCGAGCGCGGCGCGGTCGAGGTCTTCCTCGAGTCGCAGGTCGGCCGCGTCGAGAAGTCGGGAGGCGGCCGCGGCCTGTTCCGCCGGCTCACGAGCGTCCTCCTCCCCACGCGGCCGGCCGCGCCCGACGAGGTCGGACCCCGCTTCATCCCGGTCGACGCGCCGGTGGACCTCGACCGCATGCACCCGGTCGCCCGCATCGAGGCGGGCGAGCTGTTCGGGGAGATGGCGTGCCTCACCAACCAGCCGCGCGCCGCCACGGTGCGCGCGGCCTCCGACGAGGTCGTCGTCATCGAGATGCTGCGCAGCGTGCTGCTCGAGCTGCGCAACAGCCCGCGCCACAAGGAGCGCGTGCTCGCCACCTACCGCGCCCGCGCCCTCGATCAGCACCTGCAGAACGTCCCGTTCCTCGCCGGGCTCTCGCGGGAGTTCGTCGACCGGCTGCGACCGAGGGTGAAGCTGCTGCAGTTCGAGCCGAAGCAGGTCATCTTCAAGGAGGGCGATCCGGCCGACGGCCTCTTCCTGGTCGGCATGGGCTTCGTGAAGGTCGCGAAGAGCTGGGCCGGCGGCGAGTTCGTCCTCTCCTACCTGCCGCGCGGGAGCTGCTTCGGCGAGATGGCGCTGCTCTCGGACACGCCGCGCTCCGCCACCTGCTCCGCGCTCGACCACGTCGACGTGGTGAAGATCGAGACCGAGGACTTCCGGGCGATGCTCGCCGAGTTCCCGGCGATCCGCGAGCGCATCGAGGCGCTCGCGCGCCAGCGCACCGAGCAGAACGCCGCGATCGAGCGGCGCGCCGCCTCGGCCGATCTCGAGGAGTTCCTGGCGCAAGGGCTCCTGCAGGCGCAGAACCTCCTGCTGCTCGACCTCGACAAGTGCACGCGCTGCGACGAGTGCGTGCGCGGCTGCGCCTCGGCGCACGGCGGAGTCACCCGGCTCATCCGCGACGGGCTGCGCTTCGACCACCACCTGGTCGCGACCTCGTGCCGCTCGTGCCGCGATCCGGTCTGCATGCCGGTCTGCCCGGTCGCCGCGATCCTGCGCAATCCCTCCTCGCTCGAGGTGGTCATCAAGGACTGGTGCATCGGCTGCCGGAAGTGCGCCGAGGCGTGCCCCTACGGCAACATCAACATGGTCGATCTCGCCGATCCGGGCCAGGCGAGGCAGGAGGCCGATCCGCGGGCGGCGCCGGCGAAGGCGAAGCTGCGCGCGACCACCTGCGACCTCTGCATGAGCCACGGCCAGCCGGCCTGCGTGAGCTCCTGCCCCCACGACGCGGCGCACCGGGTCGATCCGCTGGTCTTCTTCCGCGACCGGATCGAGCTCCTCGATCCGGAGGCGTCGAGCCGGGTGCGGGGCGGCTGAGATGCGGATCGGACGCGACCACCTCCCGTGGATCGCGGGCGGCGCGTTCGTGTTCGGGCTGTCCACGGGCGGCTACGTGGTCGCGTCGGGCGATCCGATCGAGCCGTGGTCGGGAGGCAGCCCGATGGGGCTCGCGTTCGGGATCGCGGCGATGGCGTGCATGCTCCTCGCGGCGGCGCTCACGCTGCGCAAGCGGCTCCGGAACTGGCGCCTCGGCGGGACCTCGCACTGGCTCGCCGGCCACGTCTGGGCCTCGGTGCTGGCGCTGCCGCTGGTCCTGTACCACGCCGGGTTCCGGGGCGGCGGCGCGCTCACCACGACGCTCATGGTCCTGCTCGCGGTGAGCTGGGGGAGCGGCGTCCTCGGGCTGGCGCTGCAGCACATCCTGCCCCGGCTCATGACCGAACAGGTGCCGCGCGAGACGATCTTCGAGCAGATCGACCACGTGGCCGGACTCCTGCGCGAGGAGGCGCGGGCGCTGGTCGAGGCGGTCGCCGGCCCGATCGAGGCCGCGCCCGCGGCGGCCGGCGGCGCGGCGGCCGGCGGCGCGGCGGCCGGCGCCGCGGCGGCCGGCGCCGCGGCGGCTCCCGCGAAGGAGGCGCGTCCCGGCAGCGCGCCGCTCAAGGAGTTCTTCCTGCAGCAGGCGTGGCCGTGGCTCGCGGCGAAGCGCCCCGCGCGCGCCGCCTTCGACCAGCCCTCCACCGCCGACGTCCAGCGCGCTCACGTGAAGCGTCTCGTGCCGGCCGAGCTGCACGAGACCGTCGACGACCTGTTCGAGGTCTGCGAGGAGCGGCGGCAGATCGAGCGGCAGCGGCGGCTGCACCTGTGGCTGCACGGCTGGCTCTTCGTGCACGTCCCGGTCTCGTGGGCGCTGCTCTCGGCCGCCCTCTTCCACGCCGTGTGGGCGTTGAGCTTCTGACGTGGCGCGCCAGCGCACGACCAAGTCGATCGCGAGCCGAATCGAGCTCGACTACTACCGGCGGACCCACCCGCTGCGGGCGTGGCGGGCGCGCTGCGCGGCGGCGGGCTTCGTCGTCCCGCTGCTCGTGCTGGCGAGCTTCGTCGCGGGCGGCGACGAGGAGCCCGCCTCGCCCGGTCCGCTCACCGCTGCGCATGCCCTCGCGACCGGCCGATGCGAGGAGTGCCACGCCCGCTGGTCGGGCGTCGAGGACGCGAACTGCGCCGCCTGCCATCCGCGCGGGCGCCACCACGAGTCCCAGGTCTTCGACCCGGCCTGCGCGAGCTGCCACTCCGAGCACGGCGGCGCGCAGACCCTCGCGCGTCCCGCCGACGTCCATTGCACGCAGTGCCATGCCGACCTCACGGTGCGCGGCCGGCGGCAGAGCCTCGACTTCGCGCGCCACGTCGACTCGTTCGCCCGGCATCCGGAGTTCGCCTTCCGGCGCGAGCGTCGCGCCGATCCCGGCACCGTGAAGCTCGACCACCGCAAACACCTCGAACTCTCGATGCCCACGCTCGGCCGCACCATGGCCTGCGCGGACTGCCACCGGCCCGACGAGACGGGCCGCCGCATGCGGCCGATCGAGTACGAGCGCGACTGCCGGAGCTGCCACGAGCTCTCGCTCGAAGGGGAACTCGCCGGGCGGCGCGCGACGCACGGAAGCACGATGAGCCGGTTGCGCGACGAGCTGCGCGGCTTCGCGACCGAGCGCGTGCTCGACCCGCTCGCCGCGCGCGACGGCTCCGCGGCGCCGCCGCTCCTTCCCGACGGACGGACGCGCGAGCAGGCGATCGCCGACGGAAGCGTCACGCGGTGGATCGAGCGCGCCGTCGCCGATGCGTTCGACTTCGTGACGCGGGTGCGCTGCGCCGAGTGCCACGAGCTGGCGCGAGACGCCGACGGCACGCCGTCCGGCGTCGCCGCCCCCGCGATTCCGGCGCGCTGGATGGCGCACGCGGAGTTCGATCACGAGGCGCACGCGCCGGCCGGCGCGCCCGTTTCCGACGGCGCCTGCGCAGGCTGCCACGCCGGCGTGCAGGCGAGCACGAGGAGCGCCGACGTGCTCCTTCCCGGGATCGAGAGCTGCAGCGAGTGCCACGGCGTCACGGCCCGCGCCGACTGCGTGCTCTGCCACGGCTACCACCCTCCGCGCGCGGCCGCGAGTCGCGCGACGCGCGCCCGCTGAGGGGCGCGGCGGCGGCCTGCTGCCGTCCTGATCCGAGAGTTCGCTACGGAGTCCGGGGCCCCGTTCGTCCCTGGCTTCGTCGAGCCTCCTCGCCCTCTGCTCTCGAAGTCGCCGGCGTCGGCCCTCCTTGCCAAGGTGCGACATGACCTCCGACTTCCTTCGCGAGCTTTCGGATCAGGACACTAGCCTGGGTCGCCCGGTCGCCCGGTCGCCCGTTCCGATCGGTGCGCTGCCACGGGCCGGACCGGAAGGGAGTCCCGCGAATGATGCTGACGCTGCTGCTCGCGCTCGCGAGCCAGTCGGAGACGCGCTTCGTGCACGAGGCGCCCGGCTTCGAGGTGGGGCTGCCCTCCGCCGACTGGATCCGGCGCGAGGCGGGGAGCGCCGGCGGCCTCACGGTGGTGCTGGCGCCGGTCAAGGACCTGTCGACGCGCTGCTCGATCCTGCACATGCAACGGAGCGTCCTGCGCGACGGGATGGCGACGCGCGAGGAGCAGCTCCGCGGGGCCGCGGACAAGCTCTACGAGCGCGTGAGCCTCGGCGCCGACACTCTCGCCGCGCGCGCCGCCACGCGGCTCGAGTACCGCATCGCGGGGACCCGGATCGTCGAGTGGGCGTTCGAGGACGGCAGCCACTGGGTGATCTTCCAGCTCGCGGCGCCGGCGGCCGCCTGGGACGACGCGGAGGTGCGCGAAGCGCTCGACGGGATCCGCGACTCCTTCGTCTGGCGGGGTGGGAAGGTGCCGCCGCTCCGCGTCAGCCGCACCTCTCCGCACGAGATCCGCGCGCAGCGCCGCGCGGCGCTGCGGACCGCGGCGCCCAAGATCGAGGTGGTGCGCCACCGCATCGTCGCAACGATCGAGCCCGACGAGCGCTCCCTCGACGTCGAGGACATCGTCGAGATCCGCGCGCTCGAGGACGGGGCGAAGCAGCTCACGCTCTACACCACGCTCGTCAACGTCGACGACGTGACCTGCGACGCGCCGATCCGGTGGCGGCTCGAGGAAGGCCCCGCCGCGACCGCGCTCGTCGTCGACTTCGAGGAGCCTCTCGCCGCGGGCGCGGAGCTCATGCTGCTCGTGCACGCCGCGTGCGACGACTACTTCCAGGCCGTCGACCAGAAGCTGGTCGAGGAGGTGGCGGTCCTCGGCCAGATCCGTCCGCGCTCGAGCTACTCCTCCCACGTGGTCTGGTACCCGATCGACGAGCGCAACGACGCGGCGGTGGACATCACCTTCGACGTCCCCGCGCCGAACGTGGCGCTCACCGGCGGGGAGCTGGTCGAGAGCGCGGAGGAGGATGGGCGCCGCACCTACCGGTACGTCGAGACGGTGCGGATCCGGCGGCTGCTGCCGTTCGGCTTCGCGGTGGGCGAGTACGTCTCCCGCGAGGGCGAGAGCGGGTCGGGGCTCAAGCTCTCGGCGTGGGGCTTCCCGGGCGAGGAGAAGCGGGTCGACCAGCGCGTCGAGGTGCTCCTCCAGGCGGCGGCGGCGTTCGAGCGCGCCTTCGGCGCGCTGCCGTGGAAGACGGTCCGATTCGCGCACGTGCGCCCCGAGCGCAAGGAGACCGGCGTCAGCCTCCCCGGGCTGATCGTCGTCTCTGACGGCTACTTCCCCGACCTCGAGGGGGTCGACCTCTCCGACGGCGACCTGTCGCGCCGCTCGGCGCTGGGGCTGCTCGTGGTCGCCGACGAGCTCTCGCACCAGTGGAACATCTACGCCTCGGGCCTCCCCAACGAGCTCGGCGAGGGGATCTCGACCTTCACCAACGCGCTGTTCGTCGAGGCGCGGCACGGCCACGACGCCTACCTGCGCACGCTGCGCTCGACGCGCGACGCGTGGATCGCGGGCGCGGGCGGCGAGACCGAGTTCGCGGTGGCCGATCCCGCGGTCTACTCCAACTCGCGCTACCGGTCGGTGGTCTTCTGCAAGACGCCGATCGTGCTGCACGCGCTGCGCCGGGAGCTGGGCGACGAGCTCTTCTTCACCGGGCTGCGCCGCGCCTTCGACCTGCGCGACGCCGCGATCGACGGTTTCGAGCGCCTGCAGCTCGGCTTCGAGGAGGCGTCCGCTCGCGACCTCGGCCCCTTCTTCGACCAGTGGTTCTACCGGGCCGGCTTCCCGATCGTCGTGATCGAACACGCGGCCACGCCGGACGGCGCGCGCGTCACCGTGCGCCAGACGCAGGAGGAGAAGCTCTACGACTTCGCCGCGCCGATCCGCGTCGAGTGCGACGACGGGTCGGTGCACGAGTTCACCGTTCCGATCCGCGAGCGGGAGCAGGGCTTCGAGTGGCCGCTCCCGGCGCCCGCGCGCAGCGTGACGATCGGGGCGGACGGGACCCTCCCGGCGCGCGTCGACTCCTGACGCGCGCGCCGCGCGGGCGCGCCGCCATGCCCGAGCTGCCCGACCTCCAGCTCTACCTGCGCGCGCTCGAGCCGCGCCTGGTCGGGCGCCGTCTGCTGCGGGTGCGGCTGCGCACGCCGTTCCTGCTGCGCTCGGTGGAGCCGCCGGTCGCGGCGGTCGAGGGGAAGCGGGTGGTCGGACTGCGGCGGATCGGCAAGCGCATCGTCGTCGCGCTCGAGGAGGAGCTCTTCCTGGTCGTGCACCTCATGATCGCGGGCCGTTTCCAGTGGCGGGAGCGTGCGCCGGGAGGGGACGCGGCCCGGCCCGGCCGGATCGCGCTCGCGGCGTTCGAGTTCGAGCACGCGACGCTGCACCTCACCGAGGCGGGCACGAAGAAGCGCGCCTCGCTGCACGTCGTGCGCGGCGAGGCGGGGCTGCGCGCGCACGATCCCGGCGGCGTCGAGCCGCTCGAGTGCGACCTCGCGGTCTTCCGCAGCGCTCTCGCGCGGGAGAACCACACGCTCAAGCGCGCGCTCACCGATCCGCGCCTCTTCAGCGCCATCGGGAACGCCTACTCCGACGAGATCCTCCATCGCGCGCGTCTCTCGCCGTTCCAGTGGACGTCGCGCCTCGCGGACGGGGAGATCGC
>Ga0187893_10003075_pt1 | contig 34848 bp, 34 predicted proteins | sample MA1701074metaG_FD_139574 | JGI IMG/M metagenome (GOLD analysis project Ga0187893, IMG submission 139574) | White microbial mat communities from a basaltic lava cave in the Kipuka Kanohina Cave System on the Island of Hawaii, USA - MA170107-4 metaG ...
CGCCGGCGAGCGCGCCGAGCGCGAACAGGAGCACGGGCAGGAACCGCTTCACGGCAGGGCCTCCCCCTCGAAGTAGACGCGCTCGAGCGAGAGGCCGTGCGGCGGCGCCGTCGCCGCGGCGCGGGCGCGGTCGCGCGAGTCGAGCACGGCCTGCATCGCGGCCGCCGGGTCGCCCGCCTTCGCGGCGGCGAGCGAGGCGCCGACCAGGTTCCGCACCATGTGGTAGAGGAAGTGGTCGGCCACGACGTCGAACGTCATCCCCCCGGGCGACGCCTCCCAGCACGCGCGGTGGATGCGGCAGACGGGATCGGGCGCGGTGCAGCCCGAGGCCTGGAACGCCGAGCAGTCGTGCGTCCCCTCGAGCGGCGCCGCCGCGGCCGCGAGCGAGTCCGCTGCCGGCAGCGGCCCCGGGTGCCAGGCGTGGCGCTCGCGCAGGAGGTCCGGCTCCGCCAGCAGCCGGTAGACGTAGCGGCGCGCGCGCGCCGAGTGCCGGGCGTGGAACTCCTCCGGGGCCTCGGCCGCCATGAGCACGCGCACGTCGGCGGGCAGCCGGCGGTTCACGAGCGAGGGCAGCGCCCGCGCCGGGAGCCGCGTCGCGGCCGTGAATGACGCCACCTGGCCGCGCGCGTGCACGCCCGCGTCCGTCCGCCCCGCGCCCGCGACCGCGATCCGCTCCGCCTCCAGCACGCCCGCCAACGCGTCCTCCAGCACGCCCTGCACCGTCCGCACCCCCGGCTGGCGCTGCCAGCCGCGGAAGTCGGTCCCGTCGTAGGCCACCGTCAGCCGGAACGTCCGCAGCGTCACCGCGAGCCGACCGCCGTGCCCACGAGCCGCTCCGCGATCTGCACCGCGTTCAACGCCGCGCCCTTCCGCAGGTTGTCCGAGGCGAAGAAGTAGACGAGCGCGCGCGCCTCGGACGGGTCGCGGCGGGCGCGGCCCACGAGCACCTCGTCGCGGCCCTCCACCGCGAGCGGTGTGGGCACGCGCTCGTGCTCGGGCTCGTCCACCACCGCGAGCCCCGGGAAGTCGCGCCAGGCCTCGCGCGCCGCCACCGGGTCCACGGGCCGGTCGAACGTGGCCACGACCGCCGCCGAGTGCCCGATCCGCACCGGCACGCGCACGGCGGTCGGCGTCACGCCGAGGTCCGGCCGGTCGAGCATGCGCCGCGTCTCCTGCACGATCTTCCGCTCCTCGCCGGTCCAGCCCTCGGCGTCGAAGCGGTCGATCGCCGGCAGCACGTTGAACGCGAACGGCGGCTTGTCACCGGTGCGCGGCGGCGGCGGACCCTCGAGCCCGGCGCGCACGCCCCGCTCGAGCTCCTCCAGCGACTCGAGGCCCGCCCCCGAGACCGACTGGTAGCTCGCCAGCACGACGCGCTCGAGCCGGGCGAGCCGCGCGAGCGGCGCGAGCGAGAGGACGAGCGGGATGGCGACGCAGTTGCCGTTCGCGACGAGCCCGGGGCGGGCGTCGAGCAGCGCCCCGTTCACCTCGGGCACGACGAGCGGCACGGCCGGGTCCATGCGGAACGCGCTCGAGTTGTCCACGACCGTGGCCCCCGCGGCCCGCGCCACCGGGGCCCACCGCCGGGAGAGCTCCGCGGAGGTGGCGAAGAGCGCGAGCGAGACGCCGGCGAACGCCTGCTCCGAGACCGGCTGGACGGGCACGTCGGAGCCGCGGAAGCGCACGCTCCTCGAGGCCGAGCGCTCGCTCGCCAGCGGGACCAGCGTGTCGAGCGGGAAGCGCCGCTGCTCGAGGATCGCGAGCGTGGTGCGGCCGACGAGCCCGGTGGCACCCAGCACGGCGACGCGGCGGCTCACGCGCCACTCCGCCCGGGCGCCCGGTGGCCAGCCCTCCGCGTCACGGCGCGGAGCGATCCGAGGCGTTCCGGGGCTTCCGGCGACACGGGTGCGGGTCTCCAGGGAGGAAGGTCCGACAGCTCGTGAGGAAGCCGCACAGTAGCGGCCCACCCCGGGAGCGTCAACGCGCGCCGGCCTCGACTCGCGCGCGCCGCCCGAGCCACGGCGCCGCCGCGAGCGCCGCGATCGCGACGAGCGCGAGGAGCCCCGGCCAGTCGCCGAGCCGCGTGTAGAGCGTTGGCCGCCCGGGCGCGGGCAGTCGCGCGACGAGCACGCCGGGCGCGAACACCGGCAGGCGCGCGAGCACGACGCCGTGCGCGTCCACGATCGCGGTGATGCCGGTGTTGGCGCAACGGAGGAGCGGCACGTGGTGTTCGACGGCGCGGAACGGCGCCATGGCGAAGTGCTGGCGGAGCGCGGCGCCGTCGCCGAACCATTCGTCGTTCGTGAGGTTCACGAGCAGCCGCGCGCCGGTGCGCACGTCATGACGCGCGAGCGCGGGGAAGATGGATTCGAAGCAGATGAGCACCGAGAGCGGTGCGCCGGGCCCGCCCGGCCCCGGCAGCAGCACCGGGCGCGTCCCCGGGCGCCACTCGGCCTGGCCCAGGTCCCAGCGGCCGAGCGCCGGCAGCAGCCCCTGGAACGGCACCCGCTCGCCGAAGGGGACCAGGTGCCGCTTGGCGTAGAACTCGGAGAGCGAGCCGTCCGGGCCCCACGTCCCGGCCGCGTTCCACGGCACCGGCCGGCCGTCGGGCCCCCACGTCCAGTGCGCGAAGCCGGCCAGCACCGGAGCCCCGATCCGGGCCGCGAGCCGCGCCACCTCGGCCGACTGGAGCGGCTCGCGCCGCAGGTAGGTGCCGGTGGCGGTCTCGGGCCACACGGCGAGCGCGAGCGGCCCCTCGCGCGCGGCGGAGTCCGTGAGGGCGACGAACGAGCCGAGGATCTCGCGTTGGTGCGTGCCCGCCCACTTGATCTCGCCCGGGATGTTCCCCTGGACGAGCGCCACGCGGGTGCCCGCCGCGGGCGGCCGCCCGGCGAGCTCGGCCGCGCCCCAGGCGAGCGGCAGGGCGAGGAGGGCGGCGGCGAACGCCGCGGCGCGGCGGCGCGGCGGGCGCAGCAGCCCGACGGCCGCGCCGTTCACGAGCAGGAGCCACAGCGTGACGAGCGTCACGCTCCCGAGCGAGGCGAGCTGCAGCACCGGCAGGATCTCGCCCTGCGTGTAGCCCGGCTGGAACCACGGGAAGCCGAGCTCGCCCGAGCCGCGCAGCTCCTCCACGGCGAGGAACGCGGGCGCGAACGTCCAGCGCGCCGGCACGCCCGAGCGGCGCGCGAGCACGCCCGCGAGCCAGGCGGCGAGTCCCCAGAAGAGCGCCAGGTAGGCCGAGCCCATGAGCCAGCCCAGGTACTTGAGCCAGCCGATCGTGAGCGCGGCGTCGTTCAAGAGCGCGATCCAGTGCGTGCCGGCGAGGAAGAACGTGCAGCCGCCCGCGCAGCCGAGCGCGAACCACCCGCGCGGCCGCCCCTCGGCGACGCGCGCCTCGAGCGCCACGAGCAGCGGCACGAATGCGACCCAGGCGAGCACGCCCGGGACCCGGGGCAGGAACGCCGCGCCGAGCGCGAGGCCCGACGCGGCGGCGGCTGCCGATCCACGCCACCCGGTGGCGCGCAAGTCAGTCCACCTTCACTTCCCTGCCCAGCTCGGCGCTCCGGTAGATCGCGTCCATGAGCTCCATGACCGGCAGGATCTCGGCGGCGAGCCCGGCCGGGTGCTTCGCGCCGCGCAGCGCGTCGGCGAAGTGCTGGATCTGCGCCGCCATGGACAGGCGGTACTGGTTCCGCGCCGGCTCCTGCGTGGGCGTGACGTTGACGAGCGTGCCGTGCATGCCCTTGTGCACGCGGAACGGGTTCAGGAGCGCCGCGCCGCCCGAGCCGAACAGGTTCAGGTACGCGAAGTCCTTCTCCATGAGCAGGCCCCAGGTGAGCTCGAGCGTGAGCGTGGCCCCGGTCTCGAGCCGCAGGAACGCCGTGGCCGAGTCCTCCACCTCGCCCTTGCGCGAGCGGTGGACGCTCGCCGTGACCGAGGTCACCTTCGGCCCGCCCAGCACCCACAACGCCAGGTCCAGCATCTGGAAGCCCAGGTCCAGCACCACGCCGCCGCCGGATTCGCGCTGGCGCGCTCGCCACTCGTCCGAGTCCCACTCCGTCTTCTGCCGGAGCCAGCCGCCCTTGGCGAAGAAGATCTCGCCCAGGTCGCCCTTCTCCACGAACTTCCTGAGGAGCTGGGCGTCGGAGCGGAAGCGGTGCTGGAGCGCGCACATGAGCAGGCGGTCGGCCTTCTTCGCCGCCTTCGCCATGGCCGCCGCCTCGCTGCCGCTCCTCGCCAGCGGCCGTTCGCACAGCACGTGCTTGCCGGCCTCGAGCGCGGCCACCGCCATGGGCGCGTGCAGGTAGTTCGGCGTGGTGAGGTCCACCGCGTCGAGCGACTCGTCCGAGAGCAGCTCCTCGAAGCGGGTGTACCAGGCCGGCACGCCGAACTTCTGCGCCACGCGCGCGGCCTTCTCGGGGTCGCGGTCGCAGATCGCGACCAGTTCCACGTCCTCGAGCTTCTTGAGCGCGGGCAGGTGGTTGATCTGGGCCGCGGCGCCCACGCCGACGAGCGCGATCTTGAAGGTCCGCTTCGCCACGCTCCCTCCCCCGGACAATGCGCCGCACGCGCGACCCGGCCGCCCGCGCGCGGGCAGCCGGGAGGTCGCGGCGCACGCTAGTCAGCGACCCCGACATCGTCAAGCGGCGCGTGCGCGGCGAGGCCGTAGCGGCGGAGCTTCTTGAGCAGGCCCTGGCGCGAGAGCCCCAGCGCGAGCGCGGCCTGGGTCTTGTTCCCGTGCGTCCGGCGCAGCGTCTCGGCGAGCCGGCGCTCCTCGAGGGCGCGAGTCTCGGCGTGGAGCCCGGCGTGCTCGGCGACCAGGTCGGCGAACGGCGCGTCCGGCCAGTGTTCGGGACCGACCCGCGCGCGCGCCCCGGCCACGCCGACCGCGAACGCGCAGCCGTTCGCGAGCTCGCGCACGTTCCCGGGCCAGCGGTAGCGGAGCAGCCGCTCGGCCAGCTCCGGCGCGAGCTCGGGCGGCGGGGCGCCGACCCGGGCCGCGGCGCGGGCGAGGAACGCGCGCGCCAGCACCAGCACGTCGCGCCCGCGCTCGCGCAGCGACGGCAGACGCAGCCGCACCGCGGCGAGGCGGAAGAAGAGGTCGGCGCGGAAGCCGCCGCCCCCGACCGCGCGCTCGAGCGGCTGGTGGGTGGCGGCCAGCACGCGCACGTCCACGCGCCGCGGCCGCGGCTCGCCGACCCGGCGCGCCTCGCCCTCCTGGAGCACGCGCAGGAGCTTCATCTGGAGCAGCGGGCTCGCGTCCCCGATCTCGTCCAGGAGCAGCGTGCCGCCCTCGGCGGCCTCGAACAGCCCGACGCGGTCGGAGACCGCGCCGGTGAACGCGCCGCGCGCGTGCCCGAACAGCTCGCTCTCGATGAGCGTGTCCGGCGTGGCGCCGCAGTTCTGCGCCACGAACGGCTGCCGGCGCCGCGCCGAGAGCGCGTGGACCGCGCGCGCCACGAGCTCCTTGCCGCTCCCCGTCTCGCCCAGGAGCAGCACGGGGAGCCCGCTCGCCGCCACCTTCGGGAGCTGGTCCACGAGCGAGCGCCACGCCGGCGACTCGCCGATCAGCTCGGGGACTTGGACCTCCGCCGCCTCGCCTCGAAACGTCCGTTCCATCCGACTCCTCCGCTTCCTCGGGAGCGGGGGCATCCGAACGGGGGCTCCGGGGGCTCTCGGGGCTACTCTTCCTTCCACTCCACGCCGCGCTCGCCCGCGACGACTTCGCCCACCTTCCAGACGGTCTCGCGCGCCGCGGCGAGCGCCGCGACCACGCGCGCGGCCTCCTCGGGGGCGACCACCGCGAGCAGGCCGATCCCGAGGTTGAACGCACCGCGCGCGTCGGCCTCGGGCACGGCGCCCGCGTGCACGAGCCAGCGCTGGAGCGCCGGGCGCGGCCAAGCCGCGGGATCCACGCGCGCCCTGCAGCCCTCCGGCAGCACGCGCACCAGGTTCCCGGCGATCCCGCCGCCGGTCACGTGCGCGAGCGCGTGCAGCCGTCCGGCGGTGACGAGCGGCAGGACGGCCCGGCCATACCAGCGGTGCGGCGCGAGAAGCGCCTCGCCGACGCTCTCCCCGGCGCCTCCGGGGAGCGGCTCGCCGGGCGCGAGCCCGGAGTCGGCGAGGATGCGTCGCGCGAGCGAGAAGCCGTTCGTGTGCAGGCCGTCCGAGGCGAGCCCCAGCACCACGTCGCCCGGCCGGACGCGGGTGCCGTCGAGGAGCGCGCCCGGCTCGGCCACGCCCAGCATGCAGCCCGCCACGTCGATCACGCCGGGCAGGTAGGTGTCGGGCATCTCGGCCGTCTCGCCGCCCACGAGCGCCGCCCCCACCTCGCGGCAGGCGCGCGCCAGTCCGCGCACGGCGGCCAGCACGTCGGCGGGCTCGAGGCGCGCCTGGGCCAGGTAGTCGAGGAACGCGAGCGGACGCGCGCCGTGCACGAGCAGGTCGTTCGCGCCGTGGTGGACCAGGTCGGCGGCCGCGTCCGCGAGCCGGCCCGCCGCCTTCGCCAGGTGGAGCTTCGTGCCCACGCCGTCCATGGTCGCCGCGAGCAGCCCCGGCGCGCCCGGGAAGCGAACGATCCCGGCGAAGCCGCCGACGAGCGGCACCACCGCCTCGCCCCAGGTGGAGCGGATCTCGCGCACGAGCACATCCTTGAGTGCGTCCGAGCGCGCGAGGTCCACGCCGGCGTCGCGGTAGCGGGTCACGTGCCCACCCGCGTGCGCAGCCGCAGGAGCTGCAGGTCCTCGCTGCTCGGGCTCGGCACCAGCTCGAAGCGACCGACCGCGTGGAGCTTGAGCAGGCAGAGCACGGTGGCGTCGTCGAACTGGGTGCCGGCGCCGCGCTCGAGCTCCTGGAGCGCGGCCGCCACCGGCAGCGCCCGACGGTACGGCCGGTCGCTCGTCATGGCGTCGAACGCGTCGGCCACGTTCAGGATGCGCGAGCCGACCGGCAGGTCGTCGGCGCGCAGGCCGAAGGGGTAGCCCGCGCCGTCGGGGCGCTCGTGGTGCGCGCGCACGATCTCGGCCACCCGCTTGAGCGTGCGCACCTTCGCCACGATCTCGGCGCCCGCGGCCGGGTGCGCGCGCAGCGTGCGCTGCTCCTCCTGGGACAGCGAACCCGGCTTCTGCAGGATGAACTGGTGCTGCGGCCCGATCTTGCCGAGGTCGTGCACGAGTGCGGCGTACTCGATCTCGTCCACCTCGGGCTCCGGCCGGCGCAGGCCGCGCGCGAGCCGAACCGCGTAGATGGAGACGCGCACGGAGTGGTGGCGCGTGTAGGGGTCCACCTCCTCGAGCACCTCGGTGAGCGTGCGCACGAAGTCCTTGAGGTCGCTGCGCAGCTCGACCGAGATCTGGAACGCGTGCCGGGAGACGAGCATCGGCAGGGCGACGAGCAGCAGCCCCCACGCCCCGATCGCGCTCCACACCACGGCCGCGAGCGCGCCGAGCGCGACGAACGAGAGGTGGTGCAGGATCCCCGACTGGAAGTTCCGCTGCCAGATGCGCCAGGGGCTCGGCCCCTCGGTGAGCCCGATGGCGACCGAGACGCAGCCGGAGTTGACGAGGAAGAACGTGAGCCCGCAGGCGGCGAGCGCGAGCGCGCCGCCCGGGAACTCGACCACGCCGATCTCGCCGCCGAGCCGCTCGTAGACCGCGGCCGAGGCGAACGCGCCGAGGACGTAGATGGCGGCGTTGTGCACGACCCGGAGCCACGGCCGCCGCTGGACGAGCCCCTGCACGACGAGCGCCGCCGCGGCGTCGAGCGCCGCGGTCCACAGCGGCCCGAGGAGGAGCAGCAGCGGCAGGTCCACCATCGTGCCGGCCGTCATCCGCCCGCCGCCGGGGAGCCGCACCGGCGCCAGCTCGGCGAGCACGAGCAGCAGCAGGCCCGCGCCGGCGACGGCCCACGCCGCGGCCGGGGGCGTGCCCCAGGCGCGCGCCACGAGCGCGGCGGCTCCGGCGAGCACCGCCAGGTAATAGAGGCGGAACAGGAAGGGCCGCCTCGGCGGCTCGGATCGGCTCACGACGTCCTTATCGTGGGGGCTTCCGGAAACGCGGGGAAGCTGGTTCGGGACCGGCTCGGACTCACCCGGGGACACTACCGCAGATCAGCTACGACACACCGGCCTTACCAGCCGGCCTTGCCCAGCAGCTCGACGATGTCGAAGAACAGGTCCATGAACGGCCCACCTCCTTTTAGGGAATCTCCGCACCGACCCGAAGGCCGGCACGGGCGGGTCGCTCCGCTAGGTCCTGCTCCGCTTCGCTCGTCTCCTGGCTCGCCCTCCGGTCCCGAATCTAGGTCGGGGCGCCCTCTCGCGCCCGCTCAGAACTCGCTGGCCACGCCCTCGGCGCGCAGCACGTACTCGGTCGGCTCCTTGACGCGCAGCCCGGCCACCAGCCGGTTCAGCGCGGCGAGTGTCGCGAGCACGACCGCCTGCGGCGTGTCCCGCGCCACCGTGCAGCATCCGGTCAGCACCTTCTCGTGGCGGTGCGCGAGCAGCGACAGTACGACGACCGCCATGCGCTCGCCACCCGTCTCCACGAGCGAGACGTCGCGCACGTTGAGCGCCACCGGGTCGGCGAGGAACTCCTGCACCGCGAGCGTCGTGGCCGTGGCCACCAGGCGGTGCGCGTCGTCGCGCGCGCTCCAGCCCGAGGCGTTGCCGATGCGCGGCAGGCCCTTCCAGCGGAGCTCCACCTGCGCCTGGGTGCGCTGGCCGTGGACGATGAGGTTGGCGTTCTCGTAGCGGATGCGCTCCTCACGCGCGGGCGGGGGCGCCGGCTCCGGGGCTGGGGCGCGGCGCTCGGGCTCCGGCGCCGGACCGGCGCCTGGCTCCGGCTCGGGGCGGGCGCCCGGCTGGGGCCGCGCGGGCTCGGGGCGCCGGGGCTCGGGGCGGGACGCGGCCGGGCGGCGCGCCAGCGCCACCGAGACGATGCGCCGGTCGATGCCCAGGTCGAGCTCGGTGCGCAGCACCGCCTCGATGTCGCGCACGATCTGCTTCGGGTTCCGCTCCGAGCTGCTCACGACGTGGACCTCCACGAGCGCGCCGCCCTCGACGCGCACGCGCGCGGCCTCCACGTCGCGCAGGCGACGGATGGCGGCTTCGGCGCGTTCGGCGAGGGACGGTCCCGACATGGCGTGCTTCCCGGCTCCTGGACTGGGGGTCGTGGAACGCGAGGCAGTCTAGCACAGGGGCGCAAGCCCCTGCCGCAGTGTCGTTTCCCGAGCCTTCAGGCGTCGAACATGGGGAACACGTCGTAGTGGATGAGCCCGTGCAGCTCGCGCACCCGCCGCTCGATCTCGTGCGGCGTCGTCTCCAGCAGCCTCTCCGGGGAGAACGACTCGATCGCGAGCGACGCCATGACCGTGCCGCAGGCCATGGCCTGGCGCAGCACCTCGCCGTCCGAGCGGTCCCGCCGCGCGCACAGGCCGACGAAGCCGCCGGCGAAACTGTCCCCCGCCCCGGTCGGGTCGGTGAGCGCGGCGACCGGGTAGGCGGGCGTGAGGAAGCGCTCCTCGCGGGCGTGGTAGACCGCGCCGTGCTCGCCCTTCTTCACGATCACCGCGTGTGCGCCCTCCTCGAGCAGCCGCTCCGAGGCGCGCGCCAGGTGCGTCTCACCGGCCAGCGCGCGGGCCTCCTCCTCGTTGAGGAGCGCCACGTCCACCCGCCGCAGCACCTCGAGCACGCGGTCGGGCTTGCGCGCGATCCAGTAATTCATCGTGTCCGAGAGCACGAGCCGCGGCCGACGCATCTGCGACAGCACTTCGAGCTGGAGTTCGGGGTCGATATTCGCAAGGAACACGTACGGGATGCGGCGCTGCGCTTCGGTGAGGCGCGGGTGGAAATCGGCGAAGACGTTGAGCTGCGTCTCGAGCGTGTGAGCGTGACCCAGCTCCGCCATGTACTCGCCGCGCCAGCGGAACGTGCGCCCCGGCGCGGTCGCGAGGCCGCTCACGTCCACGCCGAGCGCCTCGAAGCGCCGGCGGTGCTCGTCCGGGAAGTCCTCGCCGACCACGGCCACGACCGAGACCGGGGCGAAGTGGCTGGCCGAGCACGAGAAGTAGGACGCCGAGCCGCCGAGCGCGTCCTCCACCTCGCCGTACGGGGTGCGGATGCTGTCCAGCGCCACCGAACCCACGACCAGGATGCGCGGGCCGCTCACGCGCTCGCCTCGGCGGTCCGCTCGAGCCGCTCCGGCGCCGAGACCCCGAGGAGCCCGAGGCCGTTGCGCAGCACCTGCGCCGTGGCCGCACACAGCCGCAGCCGGTGCCGGGAGAGCCCGGCGTCGTCCCCGATGACCCGGCACTCGTGGTAGAAGCGGTGGAACTCGGCCGCCGTCTCCATGAGCCACGCCGGGAGCCGGTGCGGCTCGCGTGCCGCGGCCGCGCCGCGCACGACCTCGGGCCAGGCGGCGAGCTGGCGCACGAGCGCCACCTCCGGCGCCTCCCCGAGCGGACCTGCCGCCCCGCGCTCGGGCGCGAGCCCGCGCTCGGCCGCCTTGCGCAGCACCGAGGCGATGCGGGCGTGCGCGTACTGCACGTAGAACGCCGGGTTGTCGTCGTTCTGCCGCTTCGCCAGCCCCAGGTCGAAGTCCAGGTGCGAGCTCGCCGAGCGCATCAGGAAGAAGAACTTGGCGCAGTCCGTGCCCACCTCGTCCACCAGGTCGCGGAGCGTGTCGAACTCGCCCGCGCGCTTGCTCATCTTCACCGCCTGGCCGTCGCGCTGAAGGTTCACCTGCTGCACGATCATCACGCGCAGGAAGTCGTCCTCGAGGCCGAGCGCGCGCAGCCCGGCGGTGAGCGTTCCGACGTAGGCGTGGTGGTCCGGCCCCCACAGGTCGATGGCGTGGCGGAAGCCGCGCCCGCGCTTGTCGGCGTGGTAGGCGAGGTCCGGCAGCAGGTAGGTGGGCCGACCGTCGCTCCGCACGATGACGCGGTCCATGGCGTCGCCGTAGCGCGAGGTGCGCAGCCAGGTCGCCACGCCGCTGCCGCCCGCCGCGCCCGCCTCGGCCCGCACGCGCGCCTCGGCCGCCTCGGTCACCCCCTCCGGGCGCTCGGCGCGGTACGTGACGCCGCGCGCCTCGAGCGCGGCGAGCGTGCGCTCGACCGCGCCCCGGTGCAGCTCCGACTCGCGGAACCAGCGGTCGAAGCGCACGCCGTAGGCCTCGAGGTCGCGGCGCTGCCATTCGACCACGCGCTCGAGCGCCTGGTCGCGGAACCAGCGCGTCCCGTCCGGGCGCTCGAGCGCGGCGCGCGCCTCGGCCTCGGGCAGTCGCGCCGCCAGCTCGGTCACGTACTCGCCCCGGTAGCCCTCCTCGGGGAACGCGCGCGCCCGGCCGACGCGCTCGGCGAAGCGTGCCGCCAGCGACTCGCCGAGCAGCTCGACCTGGTTGCCGGCGTCGTTCACGTAGAACTCGCTCGCCGCGCGCTGCCCCGTGGCGGCGAGCAGCCGCACCAGCGCCGAGCCCACCGCCGCCGCGCGCGCGCTCACGATGTTCATGGGCCCGGTCGGGTTCGCGCTCACGTACTCGACGAGCACCGCGCCCGGCTCGCCCAGGCGCGACGTGCCGAAGCGCTCGCCGTCGGCGAGGATCCGCTCCGGCAGTGCCGCGAGCCAGGCGTCGCGGTAGCGGAAGTTCAGGAACCCGGGCCCCGCCACCTCGACGGCGCCGAACGGCCCGCCCTCGAGCGGGAAGTGCGCGGCGATCGCCTCGGCGAGTGCGCGCGGTGGCCGCTTCGCCTCGCGCGCGAGCCCGAGCGCCAGGTTCGTGGACCAGTCGCCGTGCGCGCGCTCGCGCGGGATCGCGAGCTCGAGGCGCTCCAGGCTCCCCGCCGGGTCGAGGCCGGCCGCCGCGAGCGCCGCGCGCAGGCCGTCGGCCAGCTCACTCCAGACCAAGGTCCACCTTCCGCGCGTCGCCCCACAGCCGCTCGAGCAGGTAGTACTCGCGGGTCTTCTCGTGGAACACGTGCACGACCACGTCCACGAAGTCGAGCAGCACCCAGCGCCGGCCCTCGCGGCCCTCCACGTGCCAGGGCCGCGCGCCGTTCGCGCGGAGCCGGTCCTCGACCTCCTCGGCGATGGCCTTCACCTGCGGCTCGCTCGCGCCGGAGCAGATGAGGAAGTAGTCCGCGACCCCGTCCAGGCCGGTGAGGTCGAGCGCGACCAGGTCGCTGGCCTTCTTCGCGAGCGCCGCCTCGGCCGCCAGACGCAGGAGCGGCGGCGCGCCGCGCGGCGCGGGGCGCTTCGGGGTCATCGCGGAGGCCCCGGCCGGTTCAGCGGTCACGCTGGACGGCGTAGTCGATCGCGGCATCCAGCGCGCGTCGCGCGGCGCTCGTGCGTTCGCCGGCGAGCAGGGCCCGCGACTCCTCGGCCAGCGCCTCGGCGCGCTCCCGCGCGTAGCGGAAGCCCCCCGCCTTCTCGATGAGCGCGCGCAGCGTCGCCCACTGGGTCGGCGTCCAGCGCCGGCGCGACGCGAGCCGCCGCAGCCGCCGTCGGTCGGCCTCGCTGGCCTGGCGGAGCGCCGCGATCAGCGGCAGCGTCACCTTCCCGCCGGCGAGGTCGTAGCCCACCGGCTTGCCGGTCACCTCGGGATCGCCGAGGTAGTCGAACAGGTCGTCCACGATCTGGAACGCGACGCCGACCCGCTCCCCGAAGCGCCGGTAGCGCTCGCGGCGGCGCGGGTCGCGCCCGCCGCCGTTCAGCCCGGCGCCGATCTCGGTGGCCGCGCCGATCAGCGAGCCGGTCTTGGCGCGGATCAGCTCCTCGTAGGCCGCCTCGCTCACGTCCAGGTCGTGCGCGTGCTGGAACTCCAGCGCCTCGCCGCAAGACATCTCGCCCACCACCCGGGCGAGGATGGCCATGGGCCCGTTGTGGCCGTTCTCCACCAGCAGCGCCATGGAGCGGGCGTAGAGGTAGTCGCCCATGATGATCGCCATCTCGTCCGTCCACAGCCCGTTCACGGTCGGCATGCCGCGGCGCAGCTCGCTCCGGTCCACGGAGTCGTCGTGGATGAGCGCCGCCGCGTGCACGAGCTCGACCACCGTCGCGCAGGTCACGGCGTCCTCGCCGAGGTGACCGCGCAGCTTGGCGGTGAGCAGGAGAAGCGTCGGGCGGAACTTCTTCCCGCGCGTCGCGAGGACATGCCCGCCGACCTGGTTGAGGATCGGGACGGGTGTCTGGAACAGGCCCTGGAGTCGTCGCTGGACCTGCTCGAGCTGACGGCGCACAGGCCGCTGCAGGTCCAGGATGCTGGCGTCGGCGCTCATCGGTGTCCGTGGGTCCTTGGACGCGGGGCGGTACGAAAAGGCGCGATGCAAGATAAGGACCCCTCCGGATGGGGTCAAGGAAGCGCGCGCGGATCGCGCAGCGCCGCCAGCCGCGCGCGCAGACGCTCGCGGGTGTTGAGCGCCGGGTCCTCGAGCACCTCCTCGAGCAGGCGCGCCAGCACCCGGCCCACCTCAGGGCCGCTCGGCACGTCGAGCCACCGCATCACGTCCTCGCCGTCTACCGCCAGGTCGTGCACGCTGAGCGCGGCGGGTGCGGCGAGCACCCGGTCCACGCGGCGGGCGAAGGCGGCCAGCCGGCGCGGGTCGGGCCGCCGCGTGCCGTTGCCGAGCGTGTCGGCCAGGCGCAGGTCGAAGAGGTCGGCGATCGCGTCCACTCCCACGCGCCGCACGAAGCGCCGCACCGCGGCGTCGCTCCACTCGGCGCGATAGTCGAACATGTGCTCGCGCACGAGGTGGACGACGCGCTCGCGCATGGCGTTCGGGAAGCGCAGGCGCTGGAGCAGCGCGTCGGCGAGCCGGGCGCCCAGCAGCTCGTGGCCGTGGAACGTGCCCTCGCCCGCGCGCTCGGCGCGCGTGCCGGGCTTTCCGATATCGTGGAGCAGCGCCGCCCAGCGCACCTCGGGCTTGCCGGGGCTGGCCGCGTCGCAGGAGTAGAGCGAATGGAAGTAGACGTCGTAGGCGTGGAAGCGGTTCTGGGGCACGCCCCGGCAGGCGGCGAGCTCCGGCAGCCAGAGCGCGAGGAGCCCGGCCTCGCGCAGCACCTCGAGGCCCTCCGAGGGGCGCGGCGCGGTCATGAGCTTCACGAACTCGTCGCGCACCCGCTCCACCGCGAGCGTGGCCGCGCGCCCGGACACCGCGCCGAGCGCGCGGCGCGTGTCCTCGTCGATGCGCATCTCGAGCGTCGCGGCGAGCCGCGCCACGCGGAGCGGCCGGAGCGCATCCTCGCGGAAGCGCGCGAGCGGGTCGCCCACCGCGCGCAGCACGCGGCGCGAGAGATCGCGGGCGCCGTCGAAGGGGTCGAGCAGCGTGCCGCGGCCGACGTCGAAGCCGAGCGCGTTGATCGTGAGGTCGCGGCGGGCCAGGTCCTCGACCGGGTCGTCCGTCCACCAGACCTCGTCGGGCCGGCGCGCATCCGAGTACTCGCCCTCGCGCCGGAACGTGGTGCACTCGACCTCGAGCCCGTCCACGAGCACGAGCACGGTGCCGTGCCGCTCGCCGATCGGCTCGCTCCGCTCGAAACGCGCCCGCACCTCCGCCGGCGGCAGGTCGCTCGCCACGTCCCGGCGCGCGTCGCCGGCGCGGCCGAGGAGCACGTCGCGCACCGTGCCGCCCACGAGCAGCGCGCGGTGGCCGCCGGCCTCGAGCCGCGCGAGCGCCGCGCGGAGCGGCGCCGGCCAGGGGTGCGCGCGCAGGCGCGCCTCCGCGCGGCGGCGGTGGCGCTCGGCGCTCCATGGGGGCTGCCAGGCGTTCACGTGCTGGGCCTCCTGCTCCTCGGGCTCGCGCCCTGCTCCGCCTCCGCCGCGGGCCGGGAGCTGGCGAGCGCGCTCGCGCTCCCGCTCGCCGGGCCACCTGCTTCCGCGGCGCCGTGGGCCGAGCCCGCCTTCAGCGGCCCGGCTCCCGCATCCTCCACCGGCGGCGACTCGCTCGCCACCGCTCCCGGCGGCGCGCCGCGGGCGGCGGGCGGCGGGAACGCTCCGCGGCGGGCCCGCCCCGGGCTCCTGCGCGGCGACCGGCTCCAGCACGCGGGCCTCTCGCTCACGCTCGCCGCCGGGCTCATCGTGCTCTTCCACGACCGTGCCGCGGGCGGCGGCGTCACACTCGCCCTCGGCGTGGCCAAGGAGATCTGGGACGCGGGCCACGGCGGCGCCGACCTCGTGGACCTGCTCGCGGACGCCGCCGGCGCGGCCGCCGCGCTCGTCACCGTGCGCGCGGACGGCCGCGGCGCCCGGTGATCGCCGGCGCCGTCAGTTCGTGCCCCCGCCCTTGCCCCCGCCGCTCGAGCCGCCCGAGTCGCCGCCCTTCCCGGTGCCGGCGAGGCCGGCCACGAGCACGCCGGCCAGCACACCGCCACCCACGAGGCCGGTCCGATACCAGTCCAGCCGGCGCGCGGTCAGCACCTGGATCTCGTCGAGCGCGATCCGGAAGCTCACGGTCTGGTCCACCGGGCCCTCGACGTCGCCCCGGTGCCGGAAGCCGGTGAGGGAGTCGGTGCCCACGGTGACGTAGTCGAAGTCGTAGACGAGGCCCTCGATCGTCTCGACGCGGACCCCTTTGCGCTCGGTCGCCTGGTGGTACTCGCCGCGCGGGATCTCGCGGAGCGTGGTGCAACCGCTCGCCGCGAGCCACGACGCGAGGAGCACGCCGGCGCGCGCGCGTGCGCGATTCATGCGGGTGTTCTCCGATCCCCGGTCCGGACCCCGGTCGGGTGCGGGACGGATCCCACGCTACGCGCCCGGGCCGCCGCGGGCAAGCCCGGCGCGGTGGACGTCAGGTCCAGTACAGGAGCCGCCCGCAGCCCTCGCACAGGTGCAGATGCGCCTCGCCGGGCACCGGCGTGGCCGCGGTCGGGAGCGTGAGCCGGCAGCCGAGGCAGACGCGGTTGCGCACGGCCGAGAGCCCGCTGCCGTAGCGGCCGAGCGAACGCTCGTAGATCGCGAGCCAGCGCCGGTCGAGTCGCTGCGCCAGCCGCTCGCGCTCACGCAGGAGCGCCGCGGGCGTCGCCACGCGATAACCGAGCGCGCGCCAGCGCGAGGCCCGCGCCGGGTCGCGCGCTTGGGCGAGCAGGTGGTCCAGCTCGTGCAGCTCGAGGAACTCCTCGGCCATGTTCATCGCGGCAGGTCGCGGAGCCACTGCTCGAGCAGCGCCGGGTCTCGCCGCTCGAGCAGGCGCTGGCGCGTGCGCTGGAGTCGCAGCGCGGCGACCACGCCCTCGACGCGCCGCAGGTGCAGCGCCTCGGGCGAGGCGCCGGGCGTGAACACGCACGCGACCACGTGCACGGGCGCTTCGTCCTCGGCGTCCCACTCGAGGCCGCGGCTGGAGATCCCGACCACGACTCGCGGCGCGCGGACGCACAGCGACCACGCGCCGGTCACGGCGAGGCCGCGGCCGAGCGACGTGCTGCCGATCCGCTCGCGCCGCGCCAGCTGCGCGAGCACGAGCTCCGGATGGACCAGCGCTCCCCGCTCGCGCGCGACGGCCACGAGTTGCGGGAGCGCGGATCCGAGTCGACGATGCCGCAGCTCGAGGAGGTCGGGCGAGGTGTCGAGGAGCGGGCTGACCTCGGCGATCACCATGGCGCTGCACTCCTTCCCCGCGACGCCGCGCAGCGTAGCAGATGGCGTGTGCGGCGAAGATCGTCGGGCGGCGCCTTCCTTCGCCCGAGTGCCTGGTGGACCCACGAGGCCCGGGGCCGGAACCGCCATGGACCGCGGCTCCAACGATCTTCGCCGCACAACCTAGCAGATGCGCCGCCGCGGGCGTGCGCGCGGTCACCGCCCGGCGCTCGCCGCGACTTGAGAAACGGCGCCAGGGAAACCCCTCAAGCGCTTGGCGCGGCGGTTCTTCCTCGCTCGAGTCTCCGCATGAGCCTGGCCGCGATCCAGGCCCCTCCCCAGGCCAGCAGGGCCGAACCCAGGCAGTCGCTCAACCAGTGCCGGTCGAGGTACATGCGGGAGAACGCCACGGTCGCGGCCGCGAGCCAGACCGGGACGGCCACGACCAGGCCGGCGCGCCCACGGCGGGCGAACCGGCGCACGATGACCGCGGCGGCGGCGAACGCGTTCGCGGCGTGGCTCGAGGGGAACGACGAGTTCCTGCGGCTCGTGTCGCCGCCGGGGCGCGTGCGGTTCACCGTCCACTTGAGCCCCTCGACCGCGAGATTGACGGGGACGAGCGCCGCGAGCCCTTCGAGCACGCAGGCGCGGCCCGCCGGGCCGGCCAGCAGACCCACCACGGTGCCGGCGATGAGCGCGGTGCGGCTGTGCCTGCTCACGAACCGCATCGCCGAATGCGCGCCCGGGTGCTGGTGCGAGCGCACCCAGTCGCGCACGACGTCGTCGAGCGGCTGGAGCGGCCAGGCCAGCGCCAGCGCCAGCAGCAGCGTGCCGCCGGGCCGCATCAGCGCGACCCCGGGAACCAGAAGGCGCGCTCGGGGAGCGTGCCCTCGAGGTCGCTCGCGGCGCGCACCGTGACCTGGCCGCCGGCGCGGGCGCGCACGCGCACCACCTGGCCCGGCTCGAGCGTGATGTCCCCGGGCGGGAGCGGCTGGCTCGTGCGCACCACCGCCAGGCGCTGGCCGGCGCGCCACGCCGACTCGGCCGGCCACCACAGACCCGCGACGACCGCCAGCGCGATCAGCGCGCGCGAGAGGAACCGCCGCTCGCGGATCGCCCCGGCCACCGCGGCGGCGAGGAACGCGAGCATCGCCCACTCCCACGAGCGGAGCGGGAGCGCCCGCCCCGGCGCGCCCACGAGTCCGCCGGCGTCGCGCACACGCCGCGCGATCGCGGCGAGCGCGCCGTCGCGCGCCTCCCGCGTGTCGCCGCGCAGCGCCCACACCGTGGCCGCCGCCACGTCGTCGCGCTGGAGCGCCCCCCAGGCGAGCCGCGCCGCGAGCGCGGGGTCCCCGGCGCTCTCGTCCCAGAGCCGCGCCCACTCGGCCTCCGCCCCGGCGAGGTCGTCCGAGCGCGCGAGCCGGTCGGCGGCCGCGGCCCGCTCGGCCGGCGCGCGCGGCCCCGGCGCGGGGAGCGCCAGCACGAACAGCGCGAACGCGAGCACGACGCAGGCGGCCGCGGCCGCCTGCCACGGCCAGCGCGAGGGCGGGGCCGGCATGGCCGCGCCGAGTCGCTCGACGAGCTGCCGGCGCACCTCCTCCTCGCGCCCGGTGCGGCCGGCGAAGCGCGCCTCGGCGATCGACTCGCGCAGCCGGGCCACGGACTCGCCGCGACGCTCGAACCACTCCGCCGCGTCGTCGGCGGCGCGCCAGAAGTCGGGACCGTGCACGAGTCCGATCGAGCGCAGCCACTCGCGCAGTCGCGCACGGTCCCCGGCGCCGGGGTCGGGCGCCTTGCCGCGCCGGCGGAACTCGAACGCGGCCCACACGAGCAGCCCGCCCGCGAGCGCGAGCGGCGGGAACGCCGCGCGCGTCCCGGGCCGGCTCGGCCGGGCGGCGAGCGCGTTCGGGAAGCCGTCGGCCCCCTCGCCCGCGGGCCCGGCCTGCGCCGAGAGCACCTCGACCGCGAGCGCCGCCGGGACGTGACGCACGTAGCGCGAGCCGCGCGGTTCGAACCAGCTCATGGCCGGACCCGGCAGGCGCAGCCGGCCGGCGCGACGCGGGAGCAGCGTCCACACGAACGAGCGCCGGCCCGGGCCCAGCGTGCCCGGCGTGGGCAGGCTGTCCTCGACCGAGGTCGCGAACACCTCGAAGTCGGCGGCGCGGTAGTCGGGCGCGCGCAGGAGCGGCAGGTTGCCGACGCCGCGCACGTCCAGGCTCGCGGTGATGGCCTGGTCCTGCGTGGTGTGCGAGCGGTCCGTGCGCCAGGCGACCTCGAACTCGCCCACACCGCCCCCGAAGCCGGCGGGCGCGCCGGCGGGCAGCGGCCGCACCGCCACGCGCAGGCTGTCGCTGCGGATCTCGATGCGCGAGTCCACGAATCCCGAGAGCGGGTCGAGGAGCCCGCCCGAGGCCGGCGTCACGAGCGCGTGCGCGGGCGAGATGAGCGCCGGGCCCGGGGCGAGCGGATAGAGCCGCAGCGCGCGCTCGACGACGCCCACCTCGGTGTTTGCCTCGCGGGCCCGGTAGCTGACCGCCTCGCCCCACGACTCGCTCCAGAAGCCCGGGGTCGCGGGCGTGGCCGTCTGCGCGTCCTCGGTGAGGTTCACACGCTGGACGAGCCGCATGCGCAGCAGGCAGGCCTGGCCCACGACCGGGTTCGGTGGATCGAGCGAGAGCACGAGCGCGGCCACCGCACGCGCGTCCCGCCGTGACCCCGTGAACCGCCCTCCGGCCGGCCGCGGCTCGCTCACGCGCAGCGCCAGCTCGCCGCTGCGGTAGAGCTGCCCGCCGACCTGGATGCGGATCGGCCCGACGGAGTAGCGGCCGGCGCGCACCGCGCCGATCTCGAAGCGCAGCGTGACCACGTTCGTGGACCGCCCGTTCACCCAGCTGAAGTCCTGCGCGCGCGAGCTGCCGAGGAGCTCGAGCCCGGCAGGGAGCGTGAACTGCGGGTCGGCCACCTTGCCGCGCGGATCGGTGACCGTGACGAGCAGGGACACGGTGCCGCCGGCCTCGATGCTGCCGGCGCTCAATCGCGCCTCGACCTCGGTCGCCGCGCGCGCGGACGCCGCGGCGCCGGCGAGGAGCGCGAGCGCGAGCGCGAGCCCGCGCGCGGGAGACCGCCGCCCGGGCGCGCTCACCAGTCCTTCCCCGGCTTCTCGCGCCGCACCTGCGAGCGCCGCCGCTCCTGCCGCTCGATCCGCTCCAGGTCGCCGAGCGAGGAGAGGAGCTGCTCCGCCTGTTGCCGCGTCATGGGCTGCTGCATGCCCGGCGCGTCGGGAGCCTGGGCGGGCGTCGTACGCGAGTCGGCCGGGCCGGGATCGGCCCGGTCGGGCTGCGGCGAGCCCTGGCCCGACTCGCCCGGCTCCGGCTGCGGCTGCGGCTCCCGGCGGTCGGGCTGCGGGCCGCCGGCCTCGGGCCGGCGCGCCTCCTCGCGCCGCTGGCGCTCCAGCCACTCGTAGTTCCAGCGCGCGTCGGCGTCCGTGGGGTCGCGCTCGAGCACGCGGCGCAGCTCGGCGAGTGCCTCGTCGTAGGCGCCGCGTGAGCCCAGCAGCGTGCCCAGGTTGTAGCCCGCCATGCGGCCGACGGCGTCGTTCCGCGATGTGAGCCGCGAAAGGTCGCGCTCGACGCTGTCGGCGCGCTGGAGCCCGGCGCGCGCCGAGGCCAGGTTCGCGAGCAGCCCCGAGGGGGGCCGCGCCTGCCGCGCGCGGCGCGCGTAGAGCGATTCGGCGCTGGCCCAGTCGCGCTTCCGGAACGCGGCGTCGCCGCGCGCCCAGTCGCTCTGGGCGTCGAGCGGGCGCGGCAGCGCCACCAGCGCGAGCGCCGCGGCGACGGCGGCCACCGCGGCCGGCGCGCGGCCGCGGCGGCGCGCGCTGCGCGCCTCGCGCACCGCCTCGAGCGACACCGCCCGCTCGCTCCGCCGCCGGCTGGGGGTCGCGAGCAGCGTCGCGAGGCAGGCCGAGGCCACGAGCGCGATCAGCGGGAAGCGAGCCACCGGCCGCTCCACGAGCCGGGTGCCGCGCCGCGAGCGGGCGAGCGCGCCGAGCGAGCGCGCGAGCCGCACCACCTCGCCGCCCGAGCGCGCGGCGTGGAAGTAGTCGCCGCCGGTGCCGCGGGCCAGCTCGCGCAGGAGCGGCTCGTCGAGGCGCGTGCGCACCACCTGGCCGTTCTCGTCGCGCTTCACGTCGAGCGTCACGCCGGCCACGTCGGAGAGCGGGATGACGTCCCCGGCGGCCGTCCCCGCGCCGACCGCGTGCACGCGGAGCCCGTGCCGGCGCAGCTCGGCGAGCGCCTCGCGCCCGCGACCCTCCAGGTCCTCGCCGTCGGTCCACAGCACCATCGCCTGCTCCTCGCGCCGCCCCGACTTGAACAGTCTGAGCCCGGCGCGGAGCGCGCGGCCGAGGTCGCTGCCGGGCTCGCTCACGGTGCCGGGGCCGATCGTCTCGAGCGCGAGCCGCACCGCGGCGTGGTCGAGCGTGAGCGGGCAGAGCCGCACCGCGTCGCCGGCGAACGCGACCACGGCGACGCGGCTCCCCGGGACGCGCTCGAGCAGCGCCGCCGCCTCGCGGCGCGCCTCCTCGAGCCGCGACGGCGCCACGTCGCGCGCCTCCATGCTGGCGGAGACGTCCAGCACGAACACGAGGTCGGAGCCCTGCGACTGGCGCCGTACGGCCTCGCGGCCCCACTGCGGCCCGGCGGCCCCGACCGCGAGCAACACGAGCGCGACGAGCCGCAGCGCGAGCGCCCGCTCGCGGCGCCCGGGTCGGAGCTGTGCGAGCAGCCCCGGGAGCGGCGCCCGTCCGAGCAGCGCCTGGATCGAGCGGCCGGCGCGGGCGAGCGCGCGCCACTCGAGGAACGCGTACGGCAGGAGGAGCAGGAGCCACCACAGCCAGCCGGGGTGCTGGAACGTCATCGCCGCGCCCCCGCTTGCGCCGCGCCAGCACGCACGTCGCCCCCGCGGGGCGGGATCTCCCGGCCGGCGGGCGGGGTCGAACGGGGCGGACGGATCGTCATGGCACGCGGAACGCCCAGGTGGCGTTCGAGGCCCCGTGCGCGAGCAGGCACAGCGCCGCGATCGCGAGCAGCAGCGGCCCCAGGTCGCGGAACTCGCGGTAGACGACGGCACGGATCGGGGCGCGCTCCATGCGGTCGATCTCCGCGTAGATCTGCGACAGCGAGGCGCGGTCGCCGGCCTTGAAGTAGCGGCCTCCGGTGATGCGCGCGATCTCGAGCAGCGGCCGCTCGTCCACGCTCACCGGCTTCATCACCGTGATGCGCCCGAGCACCGGGTCCACGACCTCGACCGGCGCCGTGGAGTGCCGCCCGATGAGGATGGTGTAGACGCGGACGCCGAGCGCGCGCGCCAGCTCCGCGGCCGTGAGCGGATCGATCGCGCCGCGATTGTTCTCGCCGTCCGTGAGCACGACCGCGACCTTGCTCGGGGTGCGGCTCTCCTGAAGCCGGCGTACCGCGGTCGCGAGCCCCATGCCGATCGCGGTGCCGTCCTCGGCGAGGCCGAAGTCGAGCTGTTCGAGCAGCTCCTGGAGCGTGTCGTGGTCGAGCGTGAGCGGGCACTGGGTGAACGCGGTGGCCGCGAAACCCACGACGCCGATGCGGTCGTGCGGGCGCCCGCGCACGAAATCGCGCGCCGTGGCCTTGGCCACCACGAGCCGGTCCCCGGAGCCCATGTCCGCGGCGCGCATGCTGGGCGAGATGTCGATCGCGAGCGCGATGTCCACGCCGCGCGAGTCGAGCTCGCTCTGCTGGAGCCCCTGCTGAGGGCGCGCCCCGGCGAGGAGCGCGAGCGCGAGCGCGGCCCACGGCAGCACGCGCACCACGAGCCACGCCCAGCGCGCGGGCCCCGGTGGCGGCAGGCTCGCGGCCGAGCCCCAGAGGAGCGCGGCGGGCCGCGTGTCGGGCCGCCGCCACCGCCAGGCGAGGAGCGCCGGCAGGAGCGCGAGCAGGAGCAGCGCCCAGGGGTACTCGAAGCGGATCACGCGGCCTCCGGGGGCGGCGGGGACGGCGGCCGGGGCGCCGCGGGGGCGGCCGCCGCGGGGGCGGCCGCCGCGGCCGCGGCGCGCGCCGCCTCGAGGCGCGCGCTGGTCACGCGGCGCACGTAGGACTCGACCGCCTCCTCGCAGCGGGCGGCCTCGCGCTCGGTGAGCGGGGCGCGCGCGAACTTGACCCGGTCCCACACCGCGAGCAGGCCCTCGAGCCGCTCGAAATCGTCCTCGGCCACGCGCGCGGCCTTCAGGCGCTCGAGCAGCTCGCCGCTCGTGTCCCCGGGCCGCGGGGTCGCGACCGTGGCCTCGAGGAAGCGGCGCAGGATGGCGGTGAGCTCGAACGCGTGCTCGGCGAAGCGGCCGGCAGCGGGCAGCTCGCGGGCCCGGAGCGCGGCGAGCGAGCGCAGCGCCTCGGCGGCCGGGTCGAGCCGCACCCGGACCGGCGCGGGCGCCGTCGCCGGCGGGCGGGCCGGCGCGGGTCGCCGGCGCCGGAGCCGGCGCACGAGCTCGGCCATGGCCGCGAGGGAGCCGAGCGCGAGCAGGATCGGCCCCCACGGCACTCGCTCCCACCACGGCGCGCCGATCGGCCCGTGCAGCGCGCGCAGCCCGGCGGCGCTGTCGGCCGGCGTCACGGTGGGCAGGATCGTGAGGCTCACCGTGGGCAGCCGGCTCCGGACCGGCCGGGCGCTGCGCGGCGTCGAGCCGAGCTGGACGACCGGCCCGGGCACGGCGTGCCGACCGACCTGGAACACCTGGAGCCGCGCCTCGATCCACACGCTGTCCTGCTGCCCGCGCACCTCGCGCAGCCAGCCCGAGTGCACGCGTCCGGCGCGGATCCGCGACCAGGTGAACGCGCCGCCGCTGCGCGGCGGCTCGAAGCGCACCGCCACGTCGCGCCCGATGAGCACGGCGCCGCGATAGAGGAGCGGCTCGCCGAGCCGGCCGTGGTCGGGCGTCACCCGGACGCGCGTGGTCACACCCTCGAGCGGGGCGAGGCTCCCCGCGGTCTGGGCGAGCGCCGAGGGGTCGCCGGAGCGGAGAGGAGCGGGCAGGGAATCCGTGGGCACGACCGCGCCCTGCCCGCGCGCGGTCGCGGCGGCGAGGACCGCCCCGAGGAGCGCGAGCGCGAGCCCGCCTCCGGACCGCCGGCCGGCCGCAGCGCGCACGTCAGGCCACCCCCGGCCGCTTCCGCTGGCGGAAGTGGCGCACGAGCGCCGGCACGTACGGCCGGTCGGTGCGGATCTCCACCACCGGGCACAGCGCCCGCTCGAGCGCCGCCTCGGCCGTGCGCCGGCGCTCGCGCGCGCTCTGGGTGTAGAGCCGGCGCAGGGCTTCGCTCCCCGTGTCCACGAGCCGGCGTTTGCCGGTCTCCAGGTCCTCGAGCATCGTCCAGCCGGCGCGCGGGAGCTGCTCGTCGGCCGGGTCGCGCACGGCGAGCGCGGTGAGCTCGTGGCGGCCGCCCATCACGCGCCAGTCCTGCGCATCGAGCCGGTCGTCGAAGTCGCTGATCCAGAACACGAGCGAGCGACGCTTGAGCGTCCGGGTGAGGAAGCGCGCCGCGGCCCCCAGGCGCGTGCCGCGCGCCGGCACGTGATCGAGCACGTCACGCAGCAGGCGCAGCAGGTGCGTGCGGCCCCGCGCCGGGGCCACGTAGTGCTCGACCTGGTCCGAGACGAGCGCGAGTCCGACGCGGTCGTTCTGGCGCACCGCGGCGAAGCCCAGCAGCGCGCACAGCTCGGCGGCGAGCTCGCGCTTCTCGAGGCCGCGCGTGCCGAACAGCATCGAGCGCGACACGTCCACCACCAGCATCACGGTGAGCTCGCGCTCCTCGACGAAGCGTTTGACGTAGGGCATGCCGAGGCGCGCGGTCACGTTCCAGTCGATGTCGCGCACCTCGTCGCCGGGCACGTAAGGGCGCACCTCCTCGAACTCCACGCCGCGGCCCTTGAACACGCTCTCGGTGCCTCCCGAGAACAGGTCCTCGACCAGCCGCCGGCTGCGGATCTCGAGCCGCCGGACCTTGCGCAGCAGGTCCTGCGTCGCCATCCTAGGGGACGCGCACCTGCTCGAGGATGCGGCGCGCGACCTCCTCGCCGTCCACGCCCTCGGCCTCGGCCTCGTACGAGACCTGGATGCGGTGGCGCAGCACGTCGAGCGCGACGGCCTTGACGTCGTCGGGCAGGACGTAGGGCCGTCCGCGCAGCACCGCGAACGCCTGCGCCCCGCGCACGAGGAACAGTGTCGCGCGCGGGCTGGCGCCGTTCTGCACGAGGTGCTCGAGCGAGAGACCGAAGTCCTTCGGGCGACGCGTCGAGCTGACCAGGTCGAGCACGTACTCCTGGATCTTGTCGTCCACGTAGACGCCGGACAGCGCCGCGCGCGCCTCGAGCACCTGCTCGCGGTCGGCCTGCGGGCGCAGCTCGGGCACGGTCCCGAGCCCGGCCCGGCGCAGGATCTCCTTCTCCTCGGCGCGCTCCGGGTAGCCCACCTTCACCTTGAGCATGAAGCGGTCGCTCTGCGCCTCGGGCAGCGGGTAGGTGCCCTCCTGCTCGATCGGATTCTGGGTCGCGAGCACGAGGAACGGCTCCTCGAGCGGGTGGGTCTCGTCGCCGAGCGTCACCTGGCGCTCCTGCATGGCCTCGAGCAGGGCCGACTGCACCTTGGCCGGGGCGCGGTTCACCTCGTCCGCGAGCACGACGTGCGCGAACAACGGCCCGCGCTTGGCGCTGAACGTGCCGTCCTTGGGGTTGTAGATGAGCGTCCCGGTCAGGTCGGCGGGCAGCAGATCGGGCGTGAACTGGATGCGACGGAAGCGCAGCGACAGCGTGCGGGCGAGGCTCGAGACGGCCAGCGTCTTGGCGAGCCCCGGCACGCCCTCGAGCAGCACGTGGCCCCCGGTGAGGAGCCCGATCAGCAGCCGGTCCAGCATCGCCTTCTGGCCGACGACGGCCCGGGCGACCTCATCGCGGACGCGGGTGAGCGTCTCGGCGGCACGCTCGATGCGCCGGGCGGCAGCGGGATCGACGGTCATGCCTTCCTTCCTGGAAGGGGGTGGGACGGCCCTGTCCTGACCGCCAGGCGGGCGAGTCTGCGGTCGGAACCGCCTGCCGTCAAGCCGCTTGCAGGCTCACGGCGGGTCCGGTGCCCGCCCCGGCCCCGGTCCGCTCGAGCCACTCCCCCAGCACCGCTCGCGCGTCGGCGAGCTCGTGCGGCGGCGCGAGCCGCTCGAGCTGGTCGAGCCGGTTCGACCGGCGCACGATCTCGACCAGCGCCGGCGACTCGACCCGCCCGGCGGCGAGCGAGGCGGCCATGAGCTCGTGCACGCGCAGACGTGCGAGCGCGGCCACGGCGAGCTCGCGCCGGTAGGCCTCGCCGCCGAGCGCGAGCCAGTGCGCGGCCCGCTCCGGGTCGCCCGCGGCCAGCGCGGCGAGCCCGCGGCGGTGGAGCCAGCGGCCGGGGCAGAGCCTGGGGTCGAGTCGGGCGATCACCCGACACAGTCGGTGCAGGAGCACGGGAGGATCCGGATCGGGTGGACGGCGTGCGGCCGGCGTCGCGCCACCTTGCACGGCCGGTGCCAGCGTGCGGCCGCCGCATCCTGCTGCCCGGCCGGCGCGCCGCTGTCCCGGTCGCGGCCCCGCGTTGCGCTTCACCCGACCGCGGAGGTCAGCCTGCACGCACCCCCGGGCGCGGTCCCGGCTCCCAGGTGAAGAGCGGGAAGCCGTCGGCCAGCTCGCGCACCTCGCGGGCCGTCTCGCGCGCGAGCTGGGCGTCCCCGGGGCGCTCGAGCACGCGCGCGATCCAGCCGGCGATGCGGCGCATCTCGGCCACGCCCATGCCGCGCGTCGTGAGCGCGGGGGTGCCGAGCCGCAGCCCGCTCGTCACCCACGGCTTCTGCGGGTCACCCGGCACCGCGTTCTTGTTGACCGTGAGGCCCAGCCGGTGGAGCACCTCCTCGGCCTCCTTGCCGGTGAGCCCGGCCCCGCCGCCGGCCGGACCGTGGCGGAGATCCAGCAGGATGAGGTGCGTGTCGGTGCCGCCCGAGACCAGCGCGAAGCCGTGACCGGTGAGCGCCTCCGCGAGCGCGCGGGCGTTCTCCACCACGCGGCGGGCGTAGTCGCGGAAGCCCTCGCCGAGCGCCTCGCCGAAGCAGACGGCCTTGGCGGCGATCACGTGCATGAGCGGCCCGCCCTGGAGCCCGGGGAAGACGCTCTTGTCCACCTTCTCGGCGAGCGCGGCGCGGCAGAGGATGACACCGCCGCGCGGGCCGCGCAGCGTCTTGTGCGTGGTGCTCGTGACCACCGCGGCGTGCGGCACCGGGCTCGGGTGCAGCCCCGCCGCGACCAGCCCGGCGATGTGCGCCATGTCCACGACCAGCGTGGCGCCGACCTCGTCGGCGATGCGCGCGAAACGGGCGAAGTCGAGCGTGCGCGGGTAGGCGCTCGCCCCGGCGACGAGCAGCGCCGGCCGGTGCTCGCGCGCGAGGCGCTCCACCTCGTCGTAGTCGAGCAGGCCGTCCTCGAGCCGCACCCCGTACTGGACCGCCTTCCACAGCCGGCCGCTCGCCGAGACGGGGTGGCCGTGCGTGAGGTGGCCGCCGTGCGCGAGGCTCATGCCGAGGAGCGTACGCCCGGCGTCGGCCACCGCGAGGTAGGCGGCGAGGTTCGCCGAGGCGCCCGAGTGCGGCTGGACGTTCGCGTGCTCGGCCCCAAAGAGCTGCCGCAGGCGCTCGCGCGCCAGCTCCTCGGCCACGTCCACCCACTCGCAGCCGGCGTAGTAGCGCCTGCCGGGCAGCCCCTCGGCGTACTTGTTCGTGAGCACCGAGCCGGTGGCCTCGAGCACCGCGTCGCTCACGTAGTTCTCGGAGGCGATGAGCTCGAGCTGACGGCGCTGGCGCTCGTGCTCGTTCGCGAGCGCCTCGTGCAGGCGCGGATCCTGGCGCTCGAGCGCTGACAGCCGGGGGGCTCCCGGCTCGCGGGCGGCCCCGCTCACGGCGTGCGGCTGCCGCGGGACTCGTAGTCCCGGATCTTGGCCAGCCGCCGCTCGTGCCGCCCGCCCGCGAACGGCGTGTCGAGCCAGACGCGCAGCCAGCGCAGCGCCTCCTCGGCGCCCGGACCCGCTCTCCCGCCGAGCGCGAGCACGTTCGAGTCGTTGTCGGCGCGCGTCAGCCGCGCGGTCTCCTCGCTCGTCACGACCGAGGCGCGCACGCCCTCGACCTTGTTCGCCGCGATGCCGGCGCCGATGCCGGTCGCGCACACGACGACGCCGCGGTCGGCCCGGCCCGCGGCGACGCGCTCGGCGACCGGGATCGCGTAATCGGGGTAGTCCACCGACTCCGTGGCCGAGGTCGTGCCCACGTCCTCGACCACGTGGCCCAGCCGCGTCAGCTCGGCCTTCACGCGCTCCTTGAGCTCGTACCCCGCGTGATCGCTGCCGACGGCGACGCGCACGGTCACGTCCTCGCGGCCGGGGCGGCGACGGTGCGCGGCACCGGAGTCAGCCAGCCGTGGCGATCGGGGATGTCCCCCTTGACGATGCCGAAGAACGCCTGCTGGATGGCCTGCGTCACCGGGCCCACGTCGCCGTTGCCCACGGGCAGCCGGTCCACCGCGGTGACCGGCGTCACCTCGACCGCGGTCCCGGTGAAGAACGCCTCGTCGGCCACGTACAGGAGCTCGCGCGGGATCGCCATCTCGCGCACCGTGTAGCCCAGCTCTCGCGCGAGCTGGAGCACGCTCGCGCGCGTGATGCCGGCGAGGATGCTGTGGTGGAGCGGCGGCGTGACGAGCTCGCCCTTGTGGACCAGGAACAGGTTCTCGCCCGAGCCCTCGCTCACGTAGCCGTTCACGTCCAGCGCGATGGCCTCGGCGTAGCCGTCCTCCACCGCCTCGAGCTTGAGGAGCTGCGAGTTGAGGTAGTTGCCGCCGGCCTTCGCCATGGCGGGCAGCGTGTTCGGCGCCATGCGCGCCCAGGTGCCGACCTTCACCGAGACGCCCTTCGTGAGCGCGTCGTCGCCCAGGTACTTGCCCCACGGGTAGGCCGCCACCATGACCTCGATCGGCGTGCCGACCGGGTTCACGCCGACGTGCGCGTAGCCGCGCCAGACGAGCGGCCGGATGTAGCACTCCTTGAGTCCGTTCACGGCCACGGTCTCGATGCAGGCGCGCTCGATCTGCTCGGTCGAGAACGGCACCTTCATGCGGTAGATCTTCGCCGAGTAGGCGAGCCGTTCGAGGTGCTCGCCGAGCCGGAAGATGGCCGGCCCCTGCCGGGTCGCGTAGCAGCGGATGCCCTCGAACACGCTCGACCCGTAATGGAGGACGTGCGCCAGGACGTGCACCTTGGCGTCGTCCCAGGCCACGAACTGGCCGTTCATCCAGATCTTCTCGCTCTTGGTCATCGCCATGGCGGGTCCCCTCGCGTGGGCAGCGTCACGGAAGCGGGCGCTCGCGCAGCGCCTGCCGCACGTGCGGCGCGATGCGTCGCGCGTGCAGCCTGATCCTCCTCCAGCACTCCTCGTACGCCTCGATCGAGGCGCCGAACGGATCGAACACCGGCGAGCCGGGGTCCCCCGCCGCCGGCCACTCACTCAACACATGCACGCGCTCGCGCGGCGCGCCGAGGGACTCCACGGCGGCGCGGTGCGAAGGCGACATCACGAACACGAGATCCGCATCCAGCACGATCCCCCGGGTGAGCGGCTTCGAGCGATGCCGCGAGAGGTCGAACCCCGCGGCCGCGGCGACCCGCAGCGAACCCGCGCTGGCCGGCTCCCCGGCCGCGGCGGCGGTGCCCGCGGAGTCGAGCTCGATCGCACCGGCGTCCCCGCCCAGCTCCGCCCGCAGCGCGGCCACCGCGAGCGGACTGCGACAGGTGTTGCCACTGCACACGAACAGGACCTTCAAGCCGGACCGCGCGCGCGACATTCGGGACGAGCATAGGAGGGCGATTTCGACATCGTCAACCGCTGCGCGCCGTGAGGTCGTCGAACTCGCCGAGCCGCGAGGTGACGTCCACGCGTCCGCGGCGAAGGAGCTTCGGCCGCGGGCCCGAGACGTCCACCAGCGTCGAAGGGATGCCGCCGCGGCGGGGGCCCCCGTCGAGCACCAGGTCGAGCTGGTTCCCGAACGTCGCCACCACCTCCTCGGCCGTCTCCGCCGGCGGCCGGCCGCTCAGGTTGGCGCTGCTCGAGACCACGGGCCCGCCGAAGCGCTGGAGCAGCGCGTGCGAGAGCGTGTCCTTGGGGCAGCGGAGCGCGATCGTCCCGCCCTCGCCCCGCACGCCGCTCGGCACGATCTCGGCGGCCAGGAAGATGAGCGAGAGCGGCCCCGGCCAGAACTCGCCGATCAGCCGGCGACCGATGGGGCTCACCGTGAGCGCCAGGCCGTCGGCCTGGCTCGACTCTGGGATGAGCGAGATGAACGCGTGTCGGGGGTCACGGCGCTTGAGCCGCTGGACGAGCTCCACCGCCGCGACGTCGAACAGCGAGCAGCCGAGCCCGTACACGGTGTCGGTCGGGAACGCGATCACGCCGCCGCGCATGATCGCGAGCGCCGCCGCCTCGAGCGCGGCGCGCGCCGGGTGCTCCGGGTCCACCTTCAGGACCTCCACGCGCGCCTCACGATGCGGCGGCGCCGGCCATGCGCTCGGCGTGCGCCTCGAGCCGGCGCGCGAGCGCGGCGTCCTCGAGCGCCAGGATCCGGAGCGCGAGGAAGGCCGCGTTGCGCGCGCCCCAGGCGCCCACGCCGAGCGTGCCCACCGGCACGCCGGGCGGCATCTGCACGGTGGACAGCAGCGCGTCGAAACCGCCGAGCGGCGAGGAGGCGAGCGGCACGCCCAGGACCGGGAGCCGCGTGTGCGCCGCCATCGCCCCGGCCAGGTGCGCGGCACCGCCGGCGGCGGCCACGATGACGCGCAGGCCGCGCGCGCGCGCCGCCTTCGCCCACGTCGCGGCGGCCTCGGGCGTGCGGTGCGCCGAGCGCACCACGACCTCGCTCGCGACCTCGAACTCGGACAGCACGCGCACCGCCTCGTCCATCACGGCGCGGTCCGACTCGCTCCCCATCACGATGCCGACCCGTGCCGCCGTCCGAGTCTTGCTCATGCGCCCCCCGCGACCGGGGCCGGCGCGGCGGCGATGTCGCCGCGGCTCCGCCAGCCCTCCCCCGACAGCTTCGCGCGCGCTGCGGTGAGCCGCGCGCGCGCCTCCTCGAGCGTGGGCCCGACGGCCGTGAGATACGCGGCCCGGCCCCCCGCCACCACCCATTCCCCGCGCTCCCGCCGCGTGGCGGCGTGGAAGACGAGCACGCCATCGCGCTCCACCTCGTCGAGTCCGCGCAGCACGCCGCCGCCGCGCACCGCGCCGGGGTAGCCCTCGTCCACGAGCGCGAGCGTCGCCGCCGCGCCGCCCGCGCGCCGCACCGCGCCCGGCTCGAGCGCGCCGCGCTCGGCGCTCTCGAGCAGCCCGCCCAGCGAACCTTCAAGGAGCGGCAGCACGGCCTGCGCCTCGGGGTCGCCGAAGCGGGCGTTGAACTCCACCACGTGCGGCCCGCCCGGCCCCAGCATGAGCCCGGCGTAGAGCACCCCGCGATAGGGCGTGCCGCGCGCGCGCAGCGCGCGCAGCACCGGGGTCAGGATCCCCTCCGCGATGCGCGCCTCGAGCGCCGGCGTCACGCCCGCGTGCGGCGCGTAGGCGCCCATGCCGCCCGTGTTCGGGCCCTGGTCCCGGTCCAGCGCGCGCTTGTAGTCGCGGCTCGCCGGCAGGAGGAGCACGCGCTCGCCGTCGCACACCGCGAGCACCGTGGCCTCCTCGCCCTCGAGGAAGCGCTCGATCACAACCCGCCGGCCGCCTTCGCCGAAGCGCGCGCCCTCGAGGCAGTCGTGGACGAACGCCTCGGCCTCGGCGCGCGAGCGGGTGACGCGGACGCCCTTGCCCGCGGCGAGCCCGTCGGCCTTCACCACCCACGGCGGCCCGAGCCGCCCGAGCGCGGCGAGCGCGCCGGCCGCCTCCTCGTGCGCCTCGGCCTCCGCCGTGGGCACGCCGGCCTCCCGCATGAGCCGCTTGCCGAACCACTTGCTGGATTCGAGCCGGGCCGCCTCGCGCGTGGCGCCCGAGACCGGGATGCCGGCGGCCGCGAGCGCGTCCGCCACGCCCGCCGCGAGCGGCGCCTCGGGCCCGACCACGACGAGCGAGACCGCCTCGCGCCGCGCCAGCGCCACGACCCCCGCCGGCTCCTCCGGCTTCACGTCGAGGCAGCGGAACGCGCGCGCGATGCCCTCGTTCCCCGGCGCCACCAGCACCTCCGGCCGCTCGGGGTCGCGCGCGAGCCGCCAGGCGAGGGCGTGCTCGCGCCCGCCCGAGCCGAGGACCAGGATGCGCCGGGACATGCGATGGAATCTAGCCGCTCGGGCCTGATCCTGCACCCGCCGCGGCCGCGAGCGCCGCGAAGCGCTCGCGGCCGTCGCCGGCCACGACCCGCCCCTCGACATCCCAGAGGAGCGCGAGTTGGACCGGGAGCAGCCGCTCGGCGGCGGCCGCGAACGCGAACGCGCCGGCGGCGCCGCGCCCGCGTGCGGCGGCCGTCCAGGCGGCGGCCGTCGCGGCCGAGGCGAGCCCGGGACAGAGGATGAAGGGACCGCCCCGAAGCCCGTCCGCCCCGCCCGTCGCCGGGCCCACCACGACCAGCGCCTCGGCCTCGCGCAGCTCGTCCGAGACCTCGACCCGCTCGCCCGCGTCCGTGTGTCCGGGCACGAAGCACGGGCCGCGCGGGTCGTGCGCGATCGCCGGCACGCCGAGCGCCGCGCGCAGCCGCTCGCGCGCGCCCGCGGGCCACGCCGAGCCGGCGGCGAGCAGCACGAACTGCCGGCCGACCGGCACGCCGAGCCCGGCGAGCGTGCGCGACACGGCCGCGAGCGCGGTCTCCAGGCGCTCGAGCCCCTCGCCGGCCGCATCCGCCGCGAGGGCGGTGACGAGCGCGCCGGGGAAGCGCGCCGCGAGCGGGCCGTCCGCGGGCGCGGCGAGCGCGCGGGCGACCTCGCGGGCGAACGCCCCGCCTGCCCGCGTCACGGCCGCGGCGAGCGCGCGGCCAGCTCCTCGCGCAGCAGCCGCCGCAGCACCTCGGGCACGGCGCGGCCGCCGGCGAGCTTCATCGCCTGGCCGACCAGGAAGCCGAACGGCTTCTCCTCGCCGGAGATCACCTGCGCCGCGGCGGCCGCGTGCTCGTCCAGCACGGCGCGCACGAGCGGGCGGAGCGTGGCGTCGTCGGCCGCCACCCTGACGTCGTGGCGCTCGAGCAGCTCCGCCACCGTCCCCGGCTCGTCGGCGAGCCAGGCGAACACCTGCTTCGCGACCGGGCCCGGCAGCTCGCGCGCCGCCACGCGCGCGAGGAAGTCGGCGAAGCGTTCGGGCGGCACGCGCGCGGCCCACGCGTCCACGTCCCAGTCGCGCTCCCTGAGGACGCGCAGAACCTCGGTCATGAGCCAGTTGCTCGCGAGCTTCGCCTGGCCGGCCGGGGCGGCGCGCTCGAGGTAGTCGGCCAGCTCGCGCGACTCGGTGAGCACGGCCGCGTCGTAGGCCGGCAGGCCGAGCGCCCCGCGGAAGCGCGCCTCGCGCGCCCACGGCAGCTCCGGCAGCGCGGCGCGCGCCGCCTCGCGCTCGGCCGCGCCCACGCGCAGCACCGGCAGGTCCGGGTCGGGGAAGTAGCGGTAGTCGTGCGCCTGCTCCTTCGTGCGCATCACGGCGAGGCGGTCGCGCTCGGCGTCGTAGAGGAGTGTCGCCTGCTCCACGCGGCCGCCCGCCTCGAGCAGCGCGCACTGCCGCGCGATCTCGGCGCGGACGCCCTTCTCGACGCCCTTGATGCTGTTCAGGTTCTTGAGCTCGGTCTTCGTGCCGAGCGAGCGCGCGCCGGGGCGGCGCACGCTGACGTTGGCGTCGCAGCGGAGCTGCCCCTTCTCCATGTCGCCGTCCGAGATCCCGAGCCAGCGCACCAGCCGGCGGAGCGCGGTGAGGAACGCGGCGCACGGCTCGGGGCCCCTGAGCACGGGCTCGGTCACGAGCTCGAGCAGCGGCACGCCGGCGCGGTTGAAGTCCACGCGCGAGAGCCGGCGGTCGCCGTGGCGCTCGGGATGGAACGACTTGCCCGCGTCCTCCTCGAGGTGGATGCGGGTGAGCGCGACCGCGTGCGCCGAGCCGCCCTCTCCGAGCGGCAGCGCGCCGCCCGCGCACAGCGGCCGGTCGTACTGGGAGATCTGGTAGTTCTTCGGCATGTCGGGGTAGAAATAGTGCTTGCGGGCGAACACGCTCTCGGCGCGCACGTCGCTGCCGAGCGCGAGGCCGAGCCGGAGCGCCGCCGCGACCGCGGCGGCGTTCGCGCGCGGCAGCGCCCCCGGGAGCCCCAGGCAGACCGGGCACACGTTCGTGTTCGGCCGCTCGCCGAACGCCGCGGGGCAGCCGCAGAACATCTTCGTGCGTGTGCGGAGCTGAACGTGGCATTCGAGCCCGATCACCGCCTCCCAGCCGGCCGCGCTCACCGCGCGACCCCGCCCGGCCAGGCCGGCTCCCGCTCTTCGTCCGCCGGGCGGCCCGCCGGGTCGCCGTCCAGCTCCAGCGCGCGCGCCGCGCGCAGGAGCCGCGGCTCGGCGTCCGCGGGCCCGAGGAGCTGCACCGAGACGGGCAGGCCGCCGCTCGCGAGCCCCATGGGCACGGTGAGCCCGGGGATGCCGGCCAGGTTCGCACCGAGCGTGAACACGTCCGAGAGGTACATGGCGAGCGGGTCGTCGGTCTTCTCGCCCAGGCGGAACGGCAGCGTCGGCACGGCCGGCAGCAGCAGCAGGTCGCAGCGCCCGAACGCGGCCCGGTGCTCGGCCACGATGCGGCTGCGCGCCCGCTGCGCGCGCTCGTAGTACTGGTCGTGGTAGCCGGCCGAGAGCGCGTAGGTGCCGAGCAGGATGCGGCGCCTCACCTCGGGCCCGAAGCCCTCGCCGCGCGTGCGGGCATACAGCTCGGAGAGCTCGCCGGAGGCCTTCCGCAGCCCGTAGCGCACGCCGTCGAAGCGCGCGAGGTTGCTGCTCGCCTCGGCCGTGGCGAGCAGGTAGTAGGCGGCCACGGCCACGTCGCCGGGCAGGAACTCGAGCGGCACGCGCACGGCGCCGGCGCGCTCGAGCGCCTCGGCCGCGCGCGCCAGCGCCGCCACGAGCGCGGGCTCGACCCCCTCGCGCCACAGGTTCTCCGGCCAGCCGAAGCGCAGGCCGCGCACGCCGTCGTGCCACCCGCTCACGTCGGGCGCG
>Ga0187893_10003076_pt1 | contig 34819 bp, 26 predicted proteins | sample MA1701074metaG_FD_139574 | JGI IMG/M metagenome (GOLD analysis project Ga0187893, IMG submission 139574) | White microbial mat communities from a basaltic lava cave in the Kipuka Kanohina Cave System on the Island of Hawaii, USA - MA170107-4 metaG ...
GCTCGAATCGCTCGAGAGGATTGTCGCTGGCATCGGGCACGAGGCTGACCTCGAACTTTGCCTCGGCTGGAGGTGGTGAGACGAAATATGCCGCAACGCCGGCGGCAGCTCCGAGCGCAGTGCACGTGAAGATCACACCAGCGTGCGCGCGAAAAAACGCGAACAGCCGTCGGAAGTCGAGCGGTTCATCGTCATCGACGCGTGAAAGCGCACGGAGGGACGGCCTCAACATGGCCGTATGTGCAAATCCGTGGGTAATTACCGTCGGGCCGCGTTCGGCCGGAAGATTGTCGCAGCGATACATCATCACCACGCTTCCGAATTGAGCGATGTCGCCGTTGCGTAGCACGATCGATGTAATGCGTTCTCCGTTGACATAGGTACCGTTCGTGGAGCCGAGATCGTAGAGCCAGTGTTGCCCGTCCCGTGCAACCACCTTGGCATGCAGCTCCGAAATCGCATCGTCGTGTAGCCAAACACTCGCAGTGGCAGCCCGGCCCACGACCATGACAGCCTTGTTCAGCGGGTATCGCCTATTTGTGTCCGTACCTGATCTGACGATCAGATACGCAGGAGCACTCTCTAGCTCCGTTTCGTTAGCGGACATTTCGTTCGAAGCTTGGGCTCCATCTCGATGCGATGTCATGGCGACCGGCGCGAACATGCAAGTTCCGACGCAGTATTCATGGATGAAATCAACTCAGCGATGCCATTGCTCCACAAACCATCGATCTTGCACCAACACAGGCATCCAAAACACAGGCATCCAACGTGGGCGCAACATCAACCACGCCGCCCCGAGTCTTGCAGTGCGTACTCGGCATTGTTGGATCCCCAAGCTCCTGGACAATCGACTCGGGCCCGAGGATCGCGGAGGAAACCCATGTCGCGTCATCAGATCGCATTTTTTCGGCGAATGTTGCTAGTACTGGACGTATGTTTGAGCGCCGGGGCATTTTGGTTAGCCCTGGAACTCCACGCGGCCGTGGTCTCGTGGATGAATGGGGCAGGTTGGCCAGTGGGACTGTTCGACTGGGGATCTGGAGCCACGGATACCGGCATACAGGCGTCTCGCCATAGATTGTTGATGTTGGGCCTTGCTCCCGTATGGGGGATCGCACTTTGGTGGACGAAAACGACCGACATTCGCTGCTCGTACATGCAAATGTTTGCTCGATATCTGGCCGCCGTGACCATTGGCTCGGCAGCACTCCTGGGCGTAGTGGCGGTATCGGACTCTCCGTTCGTGGCGCCGACATTGATAACTATCCTTGCCATCACTCAGCTCGTCGCGCTGTGCGCAGGGCGCTATGTATTGGTGGAGACATTGGCCGTAGCGCGTAGGCACGAACAAGACGCTCACCGTGTTGTGATCGTGGGGACCGATGAGCACGCGGTGTCGTGTGCAGATGCGTTTCGCAGGCAGTCGGCGTTGAACGTTACCGTACTAGGGCACGTATCGATCGCCGGTGAACCCCATAGCGTGCGTGCGCTTCCACCCTTGGCCGAGCTCCGTGAGCTCGAGCATTTGCTGGACAGTCAGCCTGTCGATGAGGTGGTGTTTGCCGTACGTGACCGTTCGCCAGAATCACTCGCCGGTGCACTCGAGGCGTGTGCCAACCGGGGTGTCGATGTACTGTTTACAGTGCCACCAGCGCTGCCACAGAGCGCCAAGATGGACGTCGCCAATTTGTCTGGATGTAGGTTTCCACTGCTCGAATTTCGACGTACACCCACTGACGAGCCATATCTCGCACTCAAGCGTGCCATCGACGTATTGGGGAGCCTCACGTTACTCATGGTGTTTGCGCCGGTATTGCTGTGTGTCGCCGTAGCGATCAAGTTGAGTTCTCCAGGATCGATTCTGTTCAAGCAAGAGCGTGTAGGTCGAAACGGGCGTAGATTCGTCATGTACAAATTTCGTTCGATGGTTGCGGACGCAGAGGCACGTAGACTGCATCTCATGCATTTGAACGAGATGAGCGGACCGCTGTTCAAGATCAAAAACGATCCTCGCATAACTCGCGTCGGTAGTTTCATTCGCAAGACTAGCCTCGACGAGCTACCCCAGCTTTTAAACGTACTGTTTGGTGACATGAGTCTCGTCGGTCCACGACCTCCGTTGCCCAGCGAGGTGACGCAGTACGAGCCATGGCAGCGTAGGCGTTTGTCTGTAAAGCCGGGCCTCACCGGTCTGTGGCAAGTGTCCGGTCGCAATCAGGTCGGTTTCGAGGAGCTCATGCGTCTCGATCTCAACTATATCGATCAGTGGTCGCTATGGCTGGATGTCAAGATTCTGTTTCGTACCGTACCTGCGGTGTTCATGAAGACCGGGGCATGATGCCCTGACATATCGCGATTCCCCAACATGGAGGACGGGATGAAGGACGACGCACTGGAGATCTCCGATACCGATGTAGCCGTGATTGGCATGGCGGGTCATTTTCCCGGCGCGAGCAACGTCGACGAGTTTTGGAGCAACCTTCGTAACGGGGTGGAATCCATCCGACCACTGTCGGATGCCGAGTTACTGGCGTGTGGTCAAGATCCCGCGTCGCTCCGAGATCCACGCTATGTCAAAAGAGCTGCCATTTTGGACGGCTACGATCTGTTCGATGCGTCGTTTTTTGGTGTGAGTCCAAAAGATGCAGCGATCATGGATCCGCAGCATCGTCATCTGCTAGAGTGCGCTTGGGAAGCACTCGAGCATGCTGGGCACGTGCCGTCGCGGTTTCGTGGCTCCATTGGCGTGTTTGCTGGTTGTGGGGCCAATGCCTATTTCATGCACAACATTCTCGCGAATCCCGATCTAGTGAGAACGGTCGGATTGTTCCTGCTTCGTCATACCGGCAACGACAAGGATTTTCTCGCCACGCTCGTTTCGTACAAGCTCAATCTGACGGGGCCGAGTTTTTCCGTTCAGACGGCATGTTCGACATCATTGGTTGCGATCCACTTGGCCTGCCAGCATCTGTTGACCGGCCAATGTGACCTGGCATTGGCCGGCGGAGCGACGATCGACGTTCCACAAGTGAAGGGATACTTGTACGAACGTGGTGAGATCCTGTCGCCGGACGGACACTGTCGCGCTTTCGATGCCGACGCGCAGGGTACTGTATTCGGGAGTGGGGCCGGTATCGTCGTGCTTCGCCGCCTACGTGATGCGGTGGATGACGGGGATTACATTCACGCGGTCGTCAAGGCGTCTGCAATCAACAACGATGGTGCGATGAAGGCTGGCTATCTCGCGCCCAGCATCGACGGACAGGCACAAGCGATTGCTGAAGCCATTGCGCTGTCTGGCATCGATCCAGACACGATTTCGTACGTTGAGACGCACGGTACCGGGACCGCTGTCGGAGATCCCATCGAGATCGCGGCGCTCACACAGGCGTTTCGCCACAGCACAGTCGCCCAACGGTTCTGTGCCATCGGGTCGACGAAGCCGAACATTGGTCACCTCGATACCGCAGCTGGCGTCGCGAGCTTCATCAAGGTGGTGCAGGCACTGGCTCACGGTGAGCTGCCACCGAGTCTGCATTTTCGTCGTGCGAATCCAGCCATCGAATTCGAGTCGAGTCCGTTTTTCGTCAATACTGCGTTGAGCGCATGGCATACAAACGGCCACCCACGTCGCGCTGGTGTAAGCTCACTCGGGGTGGGAGGAACGAACGCTCATGTAGTCCTGGAAGAGCATCCACCAGTTCACTCGGATAGCCCATCTCGTCCGCACCAGCTGTTGCTGCTGGCAAGCAAAACCGCCGGTGCGTTGGACCGAGCGACTCAGAATCTAGCGGATGCGCTCGAAAAACATCCTGAGCTCGCACTTGCGGACATCGCGTACACGCTTCAGGTGGGCCGGCAGCACTTCGAGCATCGTCGAGCGGTCGTGGCCTCGTCGCACGAACAGGCAGTCGGTTCGCTACGCCGAGCCCATGCTGGCGTGATGATCTCCACGGACGAGCGGACGTCGTTGGTGTTCATGTATCCCGGCGGAGGCGCCCAGTATCTGGGCATGGCGGTGGGTCTGTATCGAATCGAGCCGGTGTTCCGTGAACAAGTCGAGCTCGGCTTGGCACTGCTGGAACAGCAAGTCGATGCAGATGTTCGCTCGGTCATGCTGGCGGATCCCAACGATGCCAGAGCCGCCGCTGTGCTCGAGCGGCCCTCGGTGCAACTTCCGATGATATTCGTGATCGAGTACGCACTGACCAGGTTGTGGATCTCGTGGGGCGTGAGGCCGCAAGCACTGATCGGTCACAGCTTGGGGGAAAACACCGCCGGTTGTGTTGCAGGCGTATTCTCGTACGAAGACGCGTTGCACTTGGTGTCATTGCGTGGCCGTCTATTCGAACGAGTCCGCGGTGGAGGCATGTTGAGTGTGCAGCTACCGGCTGAGCAGATCGAGCGGATGCTCCAGGGTGGTTTGTCGCTGGCAGCAATCAACGCACCCAGCTTGTCCGTCGTCTCGGGTCCCGCCGACGCGTTGGACGAGTTGCAACGCGAGCTGACCGCCCGCACAGTGGAGCATCAACGCGTGAAGATCGCGGTACCCGCTCACGGTGCGATGCTCGAGCCAATTTTGCCCGAGTTTCGCGCCTACTTGCGCAGTATTACGTTACATCAACCGCGCATACCGTTCGTGTCCAATGTCACGGGAACGTGGATCGAGGCTACGCAAGCCATGGATCCGGAGTATTGGGTGACGCACCTGAGAAGCACGGTTCGGTTTGCAGACGGCGTCGTGTCGCTGCTCCATCCCACCCAGCAAGGCGATGGAGCTCGGAGGTTGTTGCTCGAGATCGGGCCGGGTAAGACGCTGACGTCGCTCGCGCGCCAGAGCGTTGCCGCGAAGCACGGTCACGCGATCCTATCCTCGTTGCGACACTCGGAGGAACAGGTCGATGACTCGGAATTCATGCTTGGGGTACTCGGTGGGCTCTGGACACGAGGCGTCGAAATCGATTGGCAGGCATTCCATCGCAACGAGCGTCGCCGGAGAGTGCCACTCCCGAGCTATCCGTTTCAGCGCCAGCGTTATTGGATCGAACCGGGCAAGCGCGAGGTCCAGCCAAATTCTAGGCCTAGTTTGGAGCAGCGAGATTTCGAGCAGTGGTTCTATCGGCCGTTCTGGAGCAGCGCAGACAAGCTCGACTCCGATAGTACCATGGAGACGAACATGCGGTGGTTGCTGTTTGTCGATGCCGAAGGTATCGGTACCGAGTTGGCGAAGCGTCTGATGGCGTGCGGCCACGAAGTCGTAACGGTGCGAGAAGGTGACGTCTACTGCAAGCTGTCGGAACGAAGCTACGCGTTGGCGCCAGAATTCGGAAAGGCCGGATACGAACAATTGCTGGTGGACTTGAGCGGACAGCAATGGGTACCACATCGCATCGTCCATCTGTGGACATTGGCGGCCAGCGCTCGGCCACGCCGGGGATCGAGCAGATTCCACCATCATCTCGAACGCGGCTTCTACAGCTTGTTCCACCTGGCTCAGGTATTATCAGAACGATCAGGTCGTGAATCTCTACATCTGGTCGCCGTCTCGAATGGGATGCGACGTGTGCACGACGAGCCAGTGCCCTATCCTGAAAAAGCCACAATCCTGGGACCCGTATTGGTGTTGCCGCGTGAGCTACCGAATGTGACATGCAGCAGTATCGACGTGACATTGGGTGAATCTTCAGGCCGCCCGAGCTTGTTGGCACGATTGGGTAGAGACGAGCACGTGGAGCGCGTCGTCGACGAACTGATGCGGGAACTGTCCCAACCGCCGGCAAACGTCCAGGTAGCCTGGCGCCGGCATGAACGCTTCACGCTCGCTTATGAACCGACGAGGCTCGAGGATGCAAACGCTCGAGCGTGTCTACGCGAGCATGGCACCTACGTGATCACGGGTGGCTTGGGCGCCATCGGCTTGAGCGTAGCCGAGCGCCTGAGCGAATCCGTCCATGCGAACGTGGTGTTACTCGCCAGGTCGGAGTTTCCAGCGCGGGAGCAGTGGGATCACTGGCTCACGACGCACGGCCAGAGCGACTCGGTTGCCGGCAAGATTCGTCGCATCCTTGCCATCGAGCGGCAAGGCAGTCGTGTGCTGGTGGTGTCCGCGGACGTCGCCAATGTCGATCAAATGCGCATTGCAATGGCTACGGTAGCGAGACAATTTGGCACCGTTCATGGCGTATTCCATGCTGCAGGCACCACCGACGACCAGTTGATCCAGATGAAGACAGAGTCGTCGATAGAGAGCGTCCTGGCAGCCAAAGTCATGGGTACGCTGGTGCTCACGGAGGTGCTGCGTGAAACCAAGCTCGAGCTCTTGGTGCTGTTTTCTTCGACCAGCTCGATCCTCGCACCTGCGGGTCAGGTCGACTACGTGGCAGCGAATTGTTTTCTGAATGCGTTCGCGGATAGCCGAGCATCTGGATCTTGTCGTACCGTGGCCATCAATTGGGGGGTGTGGAAACTCGGCCTTGCAGATCGCATCGTGCGGAATCTGCTGGGCGAGGGCAACATCGACACTGAACACGAGCTCGCCAATCACCCGTTGCTCGATGAGTTTGCGCTCGTGGCTCCCGGTGTATACGAATTCACCAGTGAATATCGGGTCGGCGAATGCTGGCTGCTCGACGAGCACCGCATGGCTGACGGCCGCGCGATTGTTCCAGGTACCGGTTACCTCGAGATCGTGAGGGCCGCATACGCACAGGTCACCGAAAGCTCGTCGCTGGAGATCGCGGATTGTGCGTTTATCGAGCCGCTCGAAGTATCCGACCAGGAAGTGCGAAAACTTCGCGTGGTGCTTACGCAACACGGCGAAGGCTATTCGTTCGAGATATCGAGCCGTTCGGCTGATGGCAGTGAGCGATGGCGTTTACACGCTCAGGGCGAAGTTCGGCCGCTCGAGTATTCCTATCAAGTTCATCTTCCGCTCGAAGAGATCAAAGCACGTTGTCGCTGTGATGCGCCGGAGCTCGCGATCCGGACCAAGCAGGAGGATCACCTGAAGTTTGGAGCGCGTTGGAAAAATTTGCGCGTGCAATGGTTGGGCGATGGAGAATCACTGGCATTGATCCGTATGGACGACGCGTTTCACGCAGATCTGGATAGCTATCGGCTCCACCCAGCGATGCTAGATTTGGCGACGGGGCATGGATTGGTGGTATTGCCAGGCTATCAGGATTGCACCGATTTTTATGTACCGCTCTCGTACGCAAGCGTCCACATCCATGGACCGTTGACGAACAGCATTCACGCGTGGGCGCGCTTACACGGTTCAACCGACGCGCGCGAAACAGCGACGTTCGACGTCGTGATCACCGACGACGTCGGCAAGGTGCTCGTCGAAGTATCAGGGTTTACGATGCGACGGCTGTCGGGCTCATCCTCCCTGGGGGTAAGCGTGTCGCCGCGCGAGCGTGACAAAAATGACGGCTCGCTGTCACCGGCCGAGCTTCGTTTCGTAAGCACGTTCGAGCATGGCATCACCGCGCGAGAGGGCACCCGGGCGCTCGAACGCGTGTTGGCCAGCGGCTGTGCACCCCAGGTAGTCGTGAGCTCGTTGGACTTGGATCAGCTGATCGAAAACGCGAACAAAATGGCCATCGACACACGGGCTGGAAAAGTCGAGTTCGCTCGGCCCGAGCTCGACAACGCATACGTGCCACCCACGGACGAGCTCGAACGCACACTGGTCGGGTATTGGCAGGAATTTCTCGGGGTCGAGCGCGTGGGTATCGAGGATGATTTCTTCCACCTGGGAGGCCATTCGCTGATCGCAGTACGGATGTTCGCCAAGATTAAACGTACATTCGACGTCGAGTATCCGCTTTCGGTGTTGTTCGAAGCACCAACGATTGCAAAATGTGCGGCGATGCTTCGCCAGACGCTTGGCAATGTTGCGTCGCAATCGAGCAGTGATGTTCGACGAGTAAGCAGCGCACTTCACTACGTGGTCGCTATGAATCGTCATGATCGAGCTGTGCGTCCACCACTTTTCATCGTATCGGGGATGTTTGGCAACGTGCTGAATCTTCGGCACCTCGCCACACATCTCGAATCGAGTCGCAAGGTGTACGCAATCCAGGCACGCGGATTGTTTGGAGATGACGAACCACATGTAACATTCGAGGACATGGCAGCCGCGTACATCGAGGAGCTGCGCGCTGTGCAGCCCAATGGTCCCTATTATTTGGGGGGCTTTTCAGGTGGAGGAATTACTGCGCTCGAAATGTCCCATCAGCTGCTCCAAAACAAGCAAGACGTCGCGCTCGTCGCATTGATCGATACCCCTGCTCCTTGGACGCCGGATATCGATGTGCTCGACAAACTCAAGATCCACTTACTGCGGCTGCGCCAGCACGGCCCGGCATACGTGACAGCGTGGGCGGGTGCACGCTTGGCCTGGGAAACCGCAGCATTGCAAAAACGATTGGGGTTGCTATCGACGCGCGAGCTCACCCCAGCAGAGTTTCGTTCGGAGCAGATCGAGGCAGCATTTCGTCATGCACTCGCTCGCTATCGACCGAAAACATTCGACGCCAGGGTGGTGTTGTTCCGGCCGCCGCTCGATCAGTCATATGCGTTGGACGCGGCTCGGGTTGCCAACGCACGCCGAGAGCTCGTTGATCCGTATAACCATTGGAAGCCCTATATCAAGGGTGATATCGAAGTGTTCGAAGTCTCGGGTGACCACGATTCGATGGTGCTCGAACCCCATGTCAGGAGCCTGGTGACGCAGCTCGAACGTTGTCTCGAGCAAACCCAAAGCGCGATCGTGTGCGCAGCGGGGCAACGATGATGGAATCGTTCGACGAAATCAGCTTGTTGTCCGGAATGTTCCCAGCAGGTGTGGTAGCGTCGGTATTGGGTGTCGAGGATTTCAGCTTGGACACACTGATGCCCGAGGAGATGGCGCTGGTGGCTCGCGCTAGCCCAAGGCGTCGCCGAGAATTTGCCGCCGGGCGCTTCTGCGCGCGCACGCTGTTGGCACAGCTCGGTGCTGCACCTTCTGCGATCCTTGTCGGACCTCATCGAGCTCCATTGTGGCCGTCGGGATTCACTGGATCGATCTCCCATGCGAGCGGTTTATGCGTGGCGGCGATCGCCAAAACCTGCGATGTCCGTAGCGTGGGCATCGATCTGGAGCCAGACGAACCACTCGACGGCGAACTCGCGAGCGCACTCTGCACTCCGGAAGAGCGACGCTGGCTTGCTAAGTCAGCAGACCCCGAACGGTGGCTTCATGTATTGTTCAGCATCAAGGAGGCCGTGTACAAGTGCCAGTTTCCACTCACGCACGAGCTCCTTGATTTCAAGGACGTGCAACTGGACATCGATGCCTCCGGAACGTTTTGCGCTACCGCATATCCCGCTTACGCCGCCACCGTGGGCCGGATTCGTGGTCGGTGGCGCAAGGTCGCGGGGTGGCTCGTGTGTGCGGCTACCATCGTATGACTCATTTGTACTCGATCAGCGTGTTGTGTTTACCGCACGCGAGCGCTGTCCAGAACGAGAACGCTCCAGCCAACATTGGCAGCTTGCCGAGTACTGTGTACGCTGCGTAGACCAGCGCCGGACGATGCGTGTCTCCGCACGCGCGACGATGACGGTATACGCGGACGAGCAATATGCCGTACATGGCGAAACCGCTGCCAATGGACGCCGACGCAGCAGTGGTGGTGGTTGCCAACAGGGATCCAAACACAGCCAATATCGGTATTGCGAGGCCCCATACGACGATGCTGCGGAGTTGGGATACGTTGTGCCGCCATGGTCCCGCGCCGTGTAGGAATGCGCCCTCGGCGTAGGCATGTCCTGCTCGTTTCGCGCGCCGCCACCATTGCGAAAGTTCGGTCATGGCGGCATCGTGGATGGTCATTTCGGCGTTGATACGGAGGATCTTCCAGCCGTGTTTCCGGATACGCACGCACAACTCTGGCTCTTCGCCAGCAATCATTGTGGCATTGAAACCACCCACGCGTTCGAACGCGTCACGGCGTATCAGCGCATCACCACCGCAGGCGCCCGCTTCGCCGATGGGCGTATTCCATTCCATGTCGCATAGCAGGTTGTAGCGCGAGGCGTTTGGGTAACGTTCACGCCGTCGTCCGCACACGATCGCTACCTCGGAATGCTCGTCGAGTGCCAAGGCGGCACGCTCCAGCCATCCGGGTGCCATCTCACAGTCGCCGTCGATGAACTGCACGTACGCGAGCTCTGGCACGTGTGCCAGCAGCCGAGCGAACCCGGCATTGCGAGCGCGTGCAGCCGTGAACACGCGCGATGGGTCGAGGGCCAATACCTCTACGCCCAGCGACTGCGCGACGACCTGGCTACCATCGGTGGAACCAGAGTCCACATACACGATGGAACGAACTTGGCCTGTCAGACAGCGCAGGCAGCGGTGGAGCCGCGCGCCCTCGTTCCTTCCGATTACGACGACACCGATGGAGGATCGATTCGCCACACGCGTTCTCATCCGGAAAATCGTTCGAACAATGCTCTCGCGAACAATCGAAACGCGAACGGAAAATCGTGCACGAGGTAGCGGGCCGCGAGCCGACGTGGTTCCTGGACCAAACGATGCAGCCATTCGACCCCGGCGATCTGCATCCATCGCGGTGCACGTCGGAGCGTGCCGGCGATGAAGCTGAAGGTGACACCCACGCCAATCATCCACGTGTTCGGGAGCACTGCTCGGAGCTCGCGGATCAACATCTCCTGCTTGGGCGAGCCGAACGCGACCAACAAGATGTCTGGACGGACTTCCCGCAGCTGGTCGCGAATACTTTCGAGCTCATCAGTACTCGGTGGGACAGACACAGTCGGGCTCGCGTGACCAACCACCTCGAGCGCTGGCCAACGCCGTTTCAGTTTGGCCGCAGCGATGCTCGCCATGCCGGGATCACCTCCAAGCAAATACAGCGAGCGGCCCTCGGCTGCGGCGCGCCCGGTCAGCTCCCACACCAGGGATGAACCTGCGATACGTTCGGGCAGCGCTTTGCCTTTCATCATGGATGCCCACACCAGTGGCATGCCGTCGGCGACACGTATGTCTGCCTGATCATATAGGGTGCGATGGATGGAATCATGCGCATAACGGCGGACGAAGTCGAGGTTGGCAGTGATGATCCACCCGCCGCGCTGCTCGAGCAGTGATTCGAATATGTGGTCGAGCAGGCCGGCCGAGTCGATGTGAGCAAGCGTCATTCCATGCAAACGAACGGTGTTGGTCATCATGCTGCTTCGTCTCCGCGTGCTCGTGCGGCCGCGCGAAAATGGTCGTGCAAAGGCACCACGACGCTATCGACATCGAAGTCGCTCAGTATTCTCCGCAGTCCTTCCGCGGCCATGCGGTTCCGCTCCAGTGGGCTCGCCAGGATTGATTCGAGGCAACTGCATAGCTCATCGTCGCGAGCCGGCGTGAACAGCAGACCGGTGCGGCCATGTTCGATGAGCTCGGGAATCCCCGCTACACGAGGCGCAACGACCGGTAGACCCAACAGCAACGCCTCCATGATTGCAACCGGAAGCCCCTCCATGAAGCTGGCCAGGGCGAATACGCTTGCGCTGGCCATTTCGCGAAGCACGGTTTGTTCTGATACCGCTCCAGGAAGCTCGCAGTGGTCCGCAATGCCCAACGCGTGAATTCTGGACTCGATCCGCCGTCGATCCGGCCCTTCGCCAAGGATGCGCAGGCGGGCATCGATGCCACGTGCGCGCAATTTTGCGAATGCTTCGACCAGGCAGATATGGCCCTTTTCCGGTACGAGCCGTCCGACGCACAGGATTAGCGGTTGTGCCCGGTTGGATTGCGCTCGAACAGCGCGAATGCCGTCGGTTTCCAATCCACAACGAACGACGAACACACGTCCCCAGTGTTGGGGCGGCAACACGCGCATGACCTGCGAGCGCCCATAGTGCGATACGCAAGCAATGAATCGCGCGTAGGCTAGTTTCGTGCCCAATAGCGGGCGGGTCGGGGCATCGAAATCGGCACTGCCGTGCACGGTATAACTGAGATCGATACCCAAATAACGCACCGCCAGGTAAGCCACATCTCCACCGGCGTTGGCGAAGTGACAATGAAGGTGGCGAATGCCACGACGGGTGAGTTGGTCAGCCAGCAATATCGCCTCTGCGAAATGGAACAACGCCCATATCGTGTTTTTTACACCCGGAATCCGATGGCGAAACGCCTCGATCAAGCTATCGAGATAGCTGGCCGGCTTTCGAGCCAGCGCCCGCGCATGCGCCAGGAGCAAGCGAAACACACGCGTCGGAACCAACGCAAACGTAGACTCGGCTTCGCTCATGTCCTCTGGCGAACGCAACTGATTCGACCGACGGAGCGTGAACGTGTGGACGTCTACTCCAAGACGACGAAGCGCCTTCACCTCCCGGCGGATGAACGTGTGGCTGACTTCGGGATATCGACTCGACAAATACGCGATTTTCATGACCTGAGCCCCGGGTATAAACCGCTCATGCGCCATGCCGTGCGCGCACGAGACAACGCGCCTGTTCGAGCGTAATGATATTCGGATTGCACGTCGAAACGTCGCAGCGTGAACGCTGGATCGTCGATGAAGTTGGCTCCGAATATGGTCGTGACTGCTTGCAGGTAGCCAGCGCTACGGACTGCGTCGACGACGCGATGGTCGTAGTCACCGTTCGGGTAGCAGAACGACACCACCGAGCGTCCCAACGCGTGTTCCAACGAGCGCCGAGAATTGACGGTTTCGATCACGAGGGCCTCGCCGGAGCACTGCGGCAGACATTCGTGCGTCATTCCGTGTGACCCAATCTCGTGACCGTCGTTGGCAAGCTCCACCATGTCCGAAAAGCTCATCATGCCGTCCCAGCACGGCCGACTCGTGCCCGAGACGACATGCTCGAGCTCGTTCGCGAACGACGTTCGTTCCTGTGGTGTTCGGCGTTTCAATGTTGCCACGAGCGTGCGAGGACGCATTGCATCGCCAAGGTCGATGTCGATTCCGTATTCGCCGAATAGCGCAGTCAGGCGTACTGGGGCCTCACGAACCGCGCGCACATACGCGAACCCGACGCGATCGTGCCAAAGTGCCGCATTGTGCGTGGCGGCAGCGACAGTTACGAAGAAACTGGCGCGTATCGCAAAGCGGTCGAGTACGGGTCGTGCGTAGTGAAAGTTGTCGAGCTGACCGTCGTCGAACGTCACAGCCAGCAACGGGCGCGTTGATGGTCGTGTTTCGATGCGCTGCGTCAGGTGCTCGCACAAGGGAGCAATCGTAAAGTGCTCCACAAAGAACTCCAGAAACCAAGCGAGCTGCTCGGGGGTGACCGCGAGCCACGGAAGCGGATACTCTCGCACCAATTGCTGCGGCAAAACGCGATGGAACGTGACCACTGTGAGACGTCGTTCCAGACGTCGTCGTGGCGAGGTGATGCCCGTGTGGAGCAAAATTGCTCCGAACATGTCGCGAACGAACGCACGCACGGTAGGTGCTCATGCAAGTTCCGACCCGGGCGTGCTGCTGGGCACACAGGCCGGTAGACCAATGTTGTGCAGTACCCCTCGATGTCGCCCCAGACACGATTCGTGATGGCGCCCGGTTGGATGTCGGTTCACGTTCAAGCAGCCATGAGAATGCGAACACCTGGAGTAGTGACGATAGCCGGCATGATAGCGCAAGCGCTGATACTATCGGCATGCGTCACGAACGAAGTTGGCCGGGCGCAGGAGCTACGCGATGGCGCACGTGCTTATCGCGGCAAAGGCAAAGCGGAAGCACAGCTATCACATTCCAACGACGAAGGAGATGGGTGGACCGTGTTGGTGCGCAGCGCAGACACACGGGTCGTTTACGTGAGTAGCAGGCGAGGGAGCGATCGTAACGACGGCCTATCGGAGCATTCGCCCAAGGCGACGATCGCAGCCGGCAAGCGGTTGCTGCGCCATGGTCATCCCGATTGGCTGCTGCTCCGTAAAGGTGACGTGTGGAAAGAATCCATCGGTCAATGGAAGACGTCTGGCCGTTCGATCCAAGAACGCATGGTGATCGGGAGCTACGGCCATGGTGAACGTCCGTTGCTCGAGACCGGCAACACATCTGCGTTTCGCACGAGCGGTGGCGGAGGATCTCCCGAAACGATCGACTGGATCGCAATCGTTGGAATGCATTTTCGTGCCGACGGCCACACGGGTCATGGCGGAGAACCGGGCATTCAACTGCTTCGTGGTGGGCGTGGCGTGCTCGTCGAAGACTGCATGATCGAACGCTATTTTACGAACATCGTGGTCCAAGGGCTGGACGGCCCGCACCATGATTTGATCATCCGGAGGTCTGTAATCGTCGATGCCTTCAACGTCGGACACTCCGGGCATCCTCAGGGCATCTATCTCGACAATACCCATGGCGTCATCGTGGAAGGCAACGTGATCGACCACAACGGCTGGAGCGCGACCATTCGCGGAGCTGTACCAGACATCTATCGTCACAATGTATATGTCGACTACAACAACTCTGGTGTGGCGTTCATCGGAAACGTCGTTGCTTCCGGATCATCGCATGGGATCATGATGCGACCAGGTGGGGTCGCCAACGACAACCTGTTCGTGCGCAATAGCATCGCACTCTTGTTGGGGGCACGTGCCAATCCCAGAGCAGGGGGAGTACGAGCCGAAGCCAAACGAAACGTCATCCTGCACGGCAAGGACATCGATGCCCGTACACCACGTGGATGGGGCATCGACGGCGAAAACTTGCACGTGGCTGTCATCGCGGACAATGTCATAGCCGATGCCGCTGGCGGACAGCCAATGGCAATCACCATCACGGGTGCTCCGGAACGCCGCAACAACATCGTCATCCAGAACAACGTCGTGCTCGATTGGGGAGGAGCGATCGATCTGCGCGATCCAGGTTTGGCCGACACCACGTTCGTCGGCAATGACATTCAGGACACTCGCTCGAGCGCGCCGCTCCTGATGTATTATCCCAGCGCCCCAGGCCCGCGCGTGGTATTTGCAAACAATCGATTTCTGAGCAGGCGAGCACCAACCGATGCATGGATGCAGCTGCGTGGACGATCGCTTTCGCTTCCCGCCTGGAAAGACGCAGTTGGCGACACGAGCTCTGCGTCACTCGAGGTCGCCTATGCCAGCAAGAATGTGTCGGTGGCGGCCTATCATCGCTCTCTAGGGCGAGCTGCCTCGCTCGACGCGTTCATGCACGAGGCCCGCAAGCAATCTCATGATCACTGGCAGCCCGAATACACCGCGGCGGCCGTCAACGAGTACGTGCGAAAGTCATTGGGAACGGTTCGTTGACGTCAGCGGGCCCCTCGCCCTCGCAACACGTCGGCCAGGCGTCGATACTGCCACCGACGCAGCTGTTTGCGAAAGGCAAGGTCATGATAACGAGGAGCGCGGGCGAACGCGGCAGCGAGATAACCAGCGGCGATCAGGAATCCGCCGACGATCCACGGTCGTTCCTTCATGCGGAACACGGCACTTGCCAGCACATATGGGAAGCACGAACCCATGAACCATTGACCACGCCCCCAGCGCAAGCGACCGCGATACACAGTGCGATCGGACGATCCCATCGCCCGCAGATGAACGATGCGTAACTCCGAATCGTGAAAACTGGTGGTACGCCAGCCGGCCATGCGAGCGCTGTGGAAGTCGATACCGTCCCACATAACCTCACGAACGAACCCACCGATGGCCTCGAATGCGTTACGACGGTACAACTTGAACTGACCAGCGACCATTTCGTCGATCATGAACTCTTCCACGAGCGCGTCGTCCGCGTATCGGTATACTTTTCCACTGGCCGCGGCCAGCAACGGATCGCTTTCGAACAACTCGAGAACATGTTCGAGATAATGTGGCGAGAACTCGAGATCGACGTCCATCTTGGCCACGAACCCGTATTCGATGTCGACGGTCACTAAACCGGCATAGAAAGCGTCGATGACGCCGCCGCCGAGCTTGCGGAAGCCTCGGTTGTCCCGCCGAACCACACGCATCCAAGGGATCTCGCGTGCCGCTCGTGCGAGGATTGCCGGGGTTTCGTCCGTGGAGCCGTCGTCTACGATCACCCACAGCGCTGGAGGTCGAGTCTGAGCTTTCATGCTTGCGATGGTGCGTGGCAGCGTTTGTGCCTCGTCGCGACAAGGAGAAATGACGACGAGGTTGCCGCCGGCAGCGGAATCCAGCGAAACACACGAGCGAGCGATTTGCATGCACGAAGGCTGGCGCGCTCGTTCGTCGGTGTCCATGGATGCAGCGTGATTCCGAGACTTGCACCACGGGCTATGGCTGTGGTGATTTCGGTGTGCTGGGATGGTTTGACCCGTGTGGCCATCGTGAGCTGGCGAACTGCGGGGTGGACGAGCGAACAATGGATGTCATGCTGAGCCCATCATGAACAACGGACAGAAAACGGATGGGCTTTTGGTGCTACTTCCGTGTCTGCGCGCACCCCGACTGGGGCGAGGTACCTTCGGGCTGACCAAGAAATTCGTGGACGGTGTGTCGCAGTATCTGGAGTATTGGAATGGGCCGGTGCGTGTGCTCGTGGAACCGTCTGTCGAGGTCAGCAACAATCTCGACAACGTGACGGTGGTGTCGTCGAGTCTAGGATTCGAAACGCAGTTGGTCGAGTTCGAAGCGGATCGTTTGAGACCTCTGGTGAGCCAAGCAAGCATGGTCCACGCCGCGGCGTCGTACCGTCAAAATGACGTGTCGACTTTGTGTAACGATTTGGGCGTGCCCTGCGTGTACAGCTGCGAGTATTCGCTGAAGACCAGGCTACAAATCGTGCGAGCGAACACCAAGCATCCCATCGTTCGAGTTCGACGATACCTATGGGAATGGCAACAGGAACGTCGGCAACGCCTCGCAATCTCACGAGCGATTGGCGTGCAATGCAACGGTACGCCGGCATTCGAAAGCTATAGAAATGTCAACGCGAATCCGTTGCTGTACTTCGATACACGTGCTACCCGCGAAATGTTGTTGCCGCGACCAGCATTGGAACGACGGCTCGAAACCCTGCGGGAAACACGGCCCTTGCGGCTGGCGTTCTCGGGGCGGCTCGATGCCATGAAAGGGGTGCAGCACCTTCCCGCCCTGGCGCAGCAGCTGATGCGTCGCGGGGTGGACTTTCGGCTCACGGTCTGCGGTGCGGGAGAGCTGGAGGGGTACCTTCGCAACGAGTTTTCTCGGCTCGGACTTGCACGGCGGGTGCACATGGCTGGCGTCAAGGACTTCAAGAGCGAGCTCATGCCATTCATGCGATCGGATGTGGACTTGTTCGTATGTCCGCATGTGCAGGGCGATCCGTCGTGCACATACCTCGAGACCATGGCTTGCGGCCTGCCAATCGTCGGTTTTGCCAACGAGGCTCTGTCAGGCATCGTTTCGCGCGCGCGTGTGGGCTGGACGATACCGATTGGGCGTGTGCGTCGTATGGCAGCACTCATCGAGCAGCTCGCTCATGATCGCACCGATATCGCGAGACGTTCTCGTGCGGCACGAGAGGTGGCCCGGGAACACACGTTCGAGTCTACATTCGAGGCCCGTGTCGACCACATGCGCTACTGCATGGATCTTGCGACACCAGCTTCCCGATCGGTCTTGCAGCGCAAGCTCGCGAGCTGAAACGTGGTCTATGCGCTCGAGACCGCGAGCCGTTCTGGCTCGGTCACGAGCTCGGGGAATGGCATCCCGAAGTCGGGTTTGCTGCGCTCTCCGAGCACCCAGCGATAGACTTCGACCATCTGCCGGGCTTTTGCTTCCCACGTGAACAGTGTCATGGCACGCGCGCGTGCGCGTGCGCCGATGTTCGCCAACAATTCGGGTTCGTCGACCAGCCGTTCGATGTGTGCACGAATTGACGTGACGATACCTTCACGTGTATCGAGTGGGATCTTGATCCCAGTTTGCTCGCTGACGAGCTCGCTGGGGCCCGCATAGTCCACGACGATCGGCACAAGGCCGAGCGCCATGGCTTCGAGGACGACTCCGCCACCAAATTCTCGAATGCTGGGAAACGCAAATACGTCGGATTTGCCCAGTCGAGCGTGCAGTTCACCGTGCTCGATCCATCCGGGGAATTCGATGCCGGTGCGGCAACCAAGTGTGGCTGCGAGTGCGAGCAGGCGCTCACGTTCCGGTCCATCGCCGATCACGTCTACGTGCACGAGTCCACGACACACGAGTGGGGCAGCCGCTTCGATGAGCATGTCGGCTCCCTTGTAAGGGACGAGACGCCCGACGAACGCGAGACGTAACGGAAGCGAAGCGCGGTGTTGCGAACGTTGTGTGATCGGGAAACGCGCGGGATCGATGGCATTTTCGGGGATGTAGATGCAGCGCGAGTGATGTTGCGATGGCATCTGCGCCCACGTGTCGCGCGAGCCGATGATGATTGCGGATGCATTCATGCGGGTCGACGCATAGCCTGGCAGCAGCTTGTGGGCGTCCCGCAGGTACGACAGCCATTCGCCTTCACGCACCCGCACGCGGCCAAACTGACGCGGCCACGCGACACCGCCGTTGACCGGACCCCATACGAACGGCACACCGGCGAGCTTGCAACGACGCGCGATCGGGCTCGGGATTGTCGGGCTGACTGGCGTGAGCCGGTGGACCAGGTCGAATTCGTGAGCTGTGATGCGCGCTCCGAACGAGTCCCAAACGCGGCGCTCGAAGCCACGGTAGCTCACGTTGGCGAGCGCGGTCGTGGTAGTCCAGCCGAATCCGAGGTTGCGAAGGACTCGGTCGATGTACCAAAGCGGCCGGGCCAGCTCCTCGGTATCGATGGCCGTGAACTCTCGCCCCTGTTGCCAGCCGGCCCGTATGATCGCATCCGTGTTTCTGACTTGGGTCACGACATGGGTGTCTACTGCCTGCGAAAGCGCGTGGCAGTGTGACCAACCCACGAGCGGCACGCTCGTCCATTCCGGGTTCGCGGCTTCTGCCAGGACGAGCGCCCGGGGTCGTTTCATGGTGTCGGACGATGCAGCTCTTGCGCCACCTCCGGCGCCCGTGCCCGCTTCGGACTGCGCTCATGGGTCCACCCCTGCTATAGTGGAGCAAGATGGCGCGTTTTCTCGTGACCGGTGGGGCGGGATTCATCGGCTCGCACCTGGTCCGCGCCTTGGTGAAGCGAGGGGACGACGTGCGGGTATTCGACGACCTATCGAGCGGCCATGTGGAGAACTTGGATCACGTGGATGCAAAGGCCGGTCAGCTCGAGTTGTCCCGTGGCGACTTGTGTGACCCGGATTCGTGTGCTCGCGCGTGCGAGGGCGTGGATGGGATTTTTCACAACGCAGGCCAAGTATCCTTGATGGCCAGCGTGGAGGATCCGAAGCGGACCTATGCCGTCAACGTCATGGGCACGTTGCACTTGCTCGAGGGCGCGCGGCGCTCGGCCGTGCGACGGATCGTGTTCGCGAGCTCGTGTGCCGTGTACGGCCGGGGGATCGAGCTTCCCAAGGACGAGTCTTTGTCATCAGAGCCATGCTCGCCGTACGCATCGAGCAAGCTAGCAGCCGAGCAGCTCATGCAAACGTGGTTTCGTCTCCATGGTGTCGAGACGATCTGTTTGCGTTATTTCAACGTGTTCGGACCACGCCAGGCCGACGACAATCCATATTCGGGCGTTGTGGCGATATTCGCGCGTAAGCTGCTCGAAGGCCGGGCACCAACGATCTTCGGCGATGGTGAGCAGACGCGAGATTTTGTCTACGTCGACGATGTCGTCGAGGCCAATCTCGCCGCGATGCAGGCCACCGCGTGTGACGGTACGCCCATCAACGTCGGTAGCGGCGAGCGCATCTCCATCAAGCAAGTCTTTGGCGAGATCAGACGGATCGTCGACAGCGGTCTCGAAGCGAGCTACGCACCGGCTCGCGATGGGGATATCGTTCATAGCTTGGCGTGCCTGCACCGTGCACGTCATTTGCTCGGCTACACGCCCAAGATTTCGCTTCGCGAAGGCTTGGAACGCACGCTTGGCTGGTACGCTCAGCGGCGCTGACGGCTATCGGTCGTGAGCTCATCGAGCAGCGCGGCGCAGCTTCGCTCGAGCATCGCGAACACCAGTTGGTAGCGATCGTGTCCGGCACCGATCGGGTCGGGTACGTCGAGGGCCGTGCCCGACGCTTGGGGATCGGCGACTTGGCGCAGCAACCTGACATGTACCCGCCCTGCACGTGGATCGGTGGCCATCGCGAGGCCCTGTAATCGCGTGACGTCAGCGGCGTTGTCGCGATCCATCACGAGCATGTGCTGAAACGCAAAGAAATCCGTGATGGCCAATGTGCGCGAGCGGCCGATCACCTCGATGCCCTTGCGAGCACCGGCTTCGATACTGAGACGATGTGGCGGATAGCCCTCGGCCGCTCCGGTGCCTGCGCTGTCGATGTGAAAGCGCGTCGATACGCCACGTTGCTCTGCGAAATTGCGGAACACCGCTTCGGCCAAGGGCGAGCGGCAGATGTTGGCGTAGCAGATGAACAGCACGCCGACGGGCTTGGTTTCGTTCACCGTAGGAGCTTCTGGATCTCGGGATCGTCTTTGACGGGCTCGAAGATCGGATCGTATTCGACTTGTTTGAGCAGCTTCTTGGCGTGTTTGCCGGCACGCTTGGCCACTTCTTGCAGATGTGCTCTGGCGGCTTCGACGTCACCGGTCAACGCTGCCAACTTGGCCAAGTTGAAGCTGGCCTCGGCGAACTTGGGGTCCTTGTCGCGGGCCCATTGAAACAGCTTGCTCGCACGTTCGGCGTCTCCCATGATCGCCTGGCCACGGGCGTTGGCTGCCGTCGCGAGCTCCGTTGCCGTGGCTCCGGCTTTTTCTGCTTCATCGAGTGCTTTGGTAGCGCGACCGTCGGTCGTCTTGACGTTTTTGGCTTCCGACAAGAGCGTTTCTTTGGCAGCGCCGGGCAGCTCGGTAGCTTGGGGTGCAGGATCGGCCTGCGGTCGTATTTCAGCCAGATCGGCAGGATGAGCGGCAGGAGGCTCCACGGTCGGGAGTGCAGGCGGTGGTGTAGGGCCGCGCTCGAGCTCGGCCGTTGGGGCTGGTTTGTCGAGCTCGGGTGCAGATTTTTCCGCGGTTTCGCACGCCAAGGTCGTAGCAAGCACAGTGGATCCGACGAACACCATCACCCTGTTCACGGTGACGAGACTCACCGAGACGCGCGTCACGTGAGGGGCTCTCGGGTGGTACGGTTTCGCGCGACACATGCCATGAGGGTACCTCACCGGTGCGTGGCTTACCTGGATTTCGTCGTGTAATGTCGTCGGCGCGCCGGAAGTCGCACGATGTAGTGCCTGCAAACTCGTGTACCGTTGCGCGGCATGGCCCCTCTCGCCACGTTCTTCGCATTGTTCTCGTTGGTGGGATCCCCCTCGGGGGGGTCCGAATTGGAAAGCAAGGTCCGTGAGATCTTCGAAGAGAGCTGCACGAGCTGTCACTCGGAGAGCGACGACCCCAACCAGTTGAACTTGGAGCAGCCACCCGGGAGCTTGGTCGGCAAGGCCTCGAGCGATACGGGCAAGGCACTCGTCGTGCCAGGTGCTCCCGACAAGAGCTACTTGATGCAAAAGCTCACTGGTGCCTCAGGAATCACAGGCGATCGCATGCCTCAGGGAGACGATCCACTTCCGAAGGCCCAACTCGAAACCATCGCAGCATGGATCGAACAGGTCGAGGAAAGCGACGGTGGTGCACCTGACACAAAGGATCGCGAGGAATCGGGCAGGGCGCCGTTTCACGGCACGCATCAGGTCAATCTGCACAGCACGACGACGCTGGGCAAGAAGACACTCGAGTTTCGCGTTCACCATCGCTTCGGTGCCATCGGAACCGAACGAGGAGCGTTTGGTCTCGACGTCGGAGCGATCATGAGTCTGGGGCTCACCTATGGCATTCTCGATGGCTGGGATGTCATGCTACGTCGTACGAATTCGCACAAAGGCTACGAGCTTGGCACGAAGTACATACCGGTACGTCAAGAAGCGGGCATGCCGTTCAGCTTTGGTGTGTATGCCTCCGTCGAATGGTTACGCGATTTTCCGGCCAATGTCGCTAATCCTTGGGCAGGCAATTTCCAACTTCTGTTCAGCCGGTTATGGTTCGATCGTTGGAGCACCATGCTCATGGTCGGCTATTCGTTGCCCACCAACCATGCACCAAGGGTGTACATCGACGACTTCGGCAATGCCGATGGCCCCGTACGAGTGAACGACAGGCGCGGCACATTGGATATCGGTCTCGCATCGACGGTGTGGCTGGGAAAGAAGAAACGATGGGGCATCGATCTCGAGTACTTGCTGCCGATTCCCGATGGGCGCAGGCCCAACGTGTTCTACTATCACGGTGGTGACGCCGACCCGAACGGGACGAAGATCGGCGCATGGTCGCTTGGTGCATCAGTGCGTGTGGGTCTGCACTTCTTTCAGGTGTTTTTCACGAACACGCGTGAAATTCACACCAACCTGGTGGCGCCCGGCGGACAAACCGGCAATCCGTTCGAGAATCGTGGCAACTTTTTCATCGGTTTCAATCTGAGCCGAAAATGGAAGTTCTGAACATGCGGTCGTTTCGTCATACGCGTACATTCATCGTTGGCGGGGTGCTGCTGTCGGAGGCATGCAAGCAGCTCGAGGCGGTGGCGGACGAGGGGAGAGAAGGCGGATCGATCCCTCCGCTCGTGCAAATGGCATTCGACGAGAACTGTGTGAAAGAGGCTTGTCACGATGCCTCCGGTCCCCAAGCCGGGCTCGCGCTCACAGCGGGGGACAGCCTTGCGATCCTGGACAGGCGATCGACACAGAACCCCGACTTGCCGCTGGTGGAGCTCGGAAATGTTTACGGCAGCTATCTCGCGATCAAATTATTGCCCGACGACGTGTTGATGGAGCGAAACCTCGAACGAAGGTTGGAGCGGATGCCGCCGGCTGGCCAAATGCGCGACGAAGAGTCTATTGCGTTGATTTTGGGATGGATCGCCGGGGCCGAGCTTCCAGGTGGTGACGACGGCAGCACGGGGGCTTCAGAAACGGACGCTGGTGGCTCGGGAAGTGAGACCGCGGGATCGGGGAGCGAAACCGGGGGAGGGCTGAAAGATTGCTCGCTGATGGGCGTTGCTCCGGGTGTGACGAGTCCTTTGGTCTCAGGCACCATGGCGATGCAGCTCCCGATCGGAATCGGCGAGATCATCGAGCGCAACTGTGGTTGTCATCTCGTCATGGACGAAGCCGATCTCCTCGAGGGCTTTGAGCCCGTGCCGCCGGGCGGTGCAGATCTGACCACCTTGGCGGGGATTCGGGCCGATCTCGGAACGATCGAGTCTTACGTCATGTTGAAGATCATGCCGCGCTATCCCGATTGCGGCCAGGCGGCAGCCGGTGACGATTACATGACCATGGAGGACTACGATACATTGCTCGCTTGGCTGGATGCGGGGGCTCCCGATGCAGTGGATTGGGGCATGTGAAGGCTCTTCCTGTCTCGTTGGCCATTGCGGCCATATTGGGTGGAGCGCTCGCGTGTCGCCACGGTCCGATCCTCGGCTTCGACATTCCTTCGCACGACGAGCTTGCTCTGGGGGGCGTGTACGTTGCTTACAATCTCGGTTGTGAAAAGGGCTGCAATCTCGTCGAAAAAGGCGACCTGATCGTGGCCATCGATGACCAGCCCGTGCAGAGCGGTCAAGACTTCGATCGCGCTCGTGTTGCCCGCGGCACGCTCGTACGGATGACGCTCCGGAAGCGCCACACGCACGCGCTCGAAACCGTCGAAATCATGGCGAAGCCGAACCAGAACGTGCCTCCGATCCGCGACGCTCCCCCATTTTGGACAGTGGGCGCGGCCGAGCTCGACCGCGCTCCGGCGTGGGCCCGGCGGCGCTTGTTCGGTCATGCGATGCCGATGATCCAGCTCACGAACGTTAACGGAGGCATCGTAGACGGGCGACAACTCTACGGAACGAAAAATCTCATGGTGTTTTGGGACTGGAGCACGCGTGAGGATCAAGGCGAGGCCATCGAGCTCATGCGTGTGTTGCAAAAGGCTCAGGCCGACCTCACCGCCAAGGGAGTCGATGTCCTGTTCGTTCATCATGTATTTCCAGCTTCGCGCATGCGGCCGATGAACGACACCGATCTTCGCGCGTTTCAGGCCCGCTGGTCCGAAACCCAGCCCGATGGCTTGCCCTACGATCCCGTACCGACCTACCGTTTCCCCAACAAAACCGAATTCAATGTCGCACGCGAACGAGGGCTCGAAAACGCTTATACAGTCATCGAAAATCTCACCGAAAGCCCCGCAATTGTCGTTTCCGACGAGCGCGGAATCATCCGGTGGTTTTCACAAAACATCACGATCCCCCCAGAGGACGCCATGATACAGGATCCCGAGCAATATACGCTCATCTCCGCCGTGACCTTCGCACTCGAGGCACTTTGACTCACGAATCGCATCCGAGTGAGCGCGCACGCGCACACGCGGTCATTCACGGCCATGTGCAGGGCGTGTTTTATAGAGCAAGTACACAAGACCAGGCACGACAGCTTGCGTTGGTCGGTTTCGTGAGAAATCTCGCCGAGGGTGCCGTGGAGCTCGAAGCGGAGGGTAGCCGATCGTCGGTCGACAAGCTGCTCGACTGGTGTCGCAAAGGACCGCCAGCCGCTCGAGTCGACCAGGTCGAGGTCACATGGATCGATCCCACACGAAACGACCGAGATTTCCGCGTGTTTCGATGATGCGTTGACCCTACCACCTTGATCCTGTTGTACTGCCAATACTGCATGCCGCCAGCCCGCTACATCGTCCCGAACGCCGTTACAGTGCTCGGCCTTGCGTTCGGGCTGGCAGCGATCGCGGCGGCCCACCAAGCACGTTATGTCGACGCGGCATGGCTCATTGTCTGGGCGGTGTTCGTAGACAAGCTGGATGGAATGATCGCGAGGAAAATGAACGCGACGAGTGCATTCGGTACGCAGCTCGACTCGCTCGCCGACCTGCTCGACTTCGGCCTGGCGCCGGCGTTTCTCGTGTGGACTGCGCTGTCCAATACACCGGAGTTGGGATTCGATCGTGGCGCGGGAAAGTGGCTTTTGGCGGCCGCCGCTGCCATGTGGGTATTCGGAGCTGCCCTGAGGTTGGCTCGCTTCAACGTGATGGCGGAAGCCCCAGCCAACGTAAAGGTGTTCTTGGGCGTACCCACGACCTTGTGCGCAGGCTTGCTCGCGATTTGGATGCTGGTGGTTCTCAAATATCTCGAGCCCGGTGCGCCACTGGCCGCCGCCGAAGCGTTTCGCGAACCCCACCTGTTCGACTGGCGTCTGTCCGGGGCTGCATGGAGCTGGGTGCTGATGGCCTTGCTGCTCGGGGGACCGCTCATGGTCTCGAACCTACGCATGCGAAAGCTTGGTCTCACCAAGATCCGGGTGTTCGACATCCTGATGGTCGTGGGCGTTCTGACGGGCTACGCGAGCGGCTTCGCGCGGGTGTTTCCCGAATACATGGCATGGTGGCCGACCACATGGTTGCTCGTGTTTGCGGTTTTGGGGCAGGTGTCGACCCGCGCGAGAGCCACATGAACATCCATCACATTGCGCTGCGAGTGGCCGATCCGGCCCGTGCACGAACATTCTACGAAGGCGTCCTGGGACTCGAGCTGGTGCGGACGCACGAGGACGAGCACGGCTTGCGTTCGGTTTGGTTCCGCGTGGGCACGGCGATTGTGATGCTCGAACGGGAGCTGCGTATTTCGCCGGTACGGGCCGGTAGCGGGCACGTATTGGCGTTTGCGGTCGACGACCTTCGCGTGTGGCGCGAGCGGTTAGCGAGCCATGGGGTCGAGATCGAGACAGCGACCGAGTACACACTGTATGTTCGCGATCTCGATGGCCATGGGGTCGCCATGAGCGTGTACGACTCCGCTCGATGATCGCGCGACCACGCTCGTGCTACGCTCGATGAGCCGGGCTCATGGTGCAGCAGCGAAGACAACGTTCGATCTCGTTTCCAATAGTGCTGAGCGCGATTGCGGTGGCGCTATGTGTCGCATTGCTCGTGGGATGGATCGTCGTGATCTTGAAAAATCTCGAGCTCACGAAGCAAGTGGCCCAAAATACCGTGCTGCTGATTGCTGGGGTGGTCTCTCTGGCTGTAATCGCCACCGTGCTGGTGCTGTTCAGCGTATTTCTCGTGCGCGAGATCCTCGAAGTTCGACGCCAGACCAGCTTCGTCGATTCCGTGACACACGAGCTCAAGAGCCCGTTGGCCTCGCTCAAGTTGTGCCTGGAAACCTTGCGACGGCCCGAGCTGGCGGACCGCCAGCGCGAAGAGCTTCGCGAGATGATGCATGCGGACATCGAACGACTCGCGTCGTTCATCGACGACGTACTCGACGCCAGCCTGATCGCACACGGCAAGATCGCACGACGAATTACACGACTGCGGTTACGGGCACTTGCGGAGTCATGCGTGATGGCCGTCGTGCAGCGCTACAAGCTGCCCGAGCAGGCCGTTGCCATCGATATCGATGCCGCGCTTTTGGTTTCGACCGACAGAATCGGATTGGAAACCGCGCTGAAAAACGTCCTGGACAACGCATTGAAGTATTCCGACGAACGACCCGACGTGCTCGTCCGGGCAAGTATCGTGAACGATGCGTTGGAGATCCGCGTCCGTGATCGCGGCATCGGGATTCCCAAGCGTCAAGTGTCACGCGTATTCGAGCGATTCTATCGCGTACCGGACGAGCTGGTTCGTGCGCGACGTGGTACCGGGCTCGGGCTGTTCGTAGTCGCGGCGATCGTACGTTCGCTGCGCGGCAAGGTGCGTGCAGAACCCAATGGCGATGGTGCCGGCACCACGATTGTCATCGTGCTCCCGCATGTGCACACGAGCGAGGAAATCGCTACAACCAGTCATGCGCGGGAGCTCGGCACATGAGTCAACACGGTGCCGAACCGCGTCTACTGGTCGTGGAAGACGAGTCCAATCTCGCAGCGGCGCTCAAGCTCAACTTCGAGTTCGAAGGTTATCATGTCGACGTTGCCTGCTCGGGAAAGGAAGCCGGGCGATTGTTGATGCCACCATCGTCGTACCGGGCCATCGTGTTGGACGTGATGTTACCGGACATCGACGGCTTCACGTTTTGCCAGAAGCTGCGCGAGACCGGTAATTATACGCCCGTACTCATGCTGACGGCACTTGGCGGCATCGACGAGCGTGTCAATGGATTGCAAGCCGGAGCCGACGACTATCTTGCCAAGCCGTTCGAGCTGAGCGAGCTGCTCGCGCGAGTCGCCTCGTTACTCCGTCGGCACGATTGGGAACGAGCTCGACTCGCACAACCAAAATCCGAGCTGCGGTTTGGCAGTGTGCAGGTGGACTTCGATACGCAACAGGTTCACGTCGCGGACAAACAGCTTCGACTCACGCGTCTCGAGCTCGATTTGCTGCGCTATTTCGCACAAAACCCGGATCGGGTGCTGACACGCCAGGAGCTCCAGGAGAAGGTTTGGCAGGTGAGCGGCGAGGTCAACACACGTATGGTGGACAACTTCATCATGCGACTACGTCGGCACTTCGAACCGGATCCCGCCGACCCGGTATTCTTCGTGTCGATGCGTGGAACCGGGTACAAGTTCGTCCCGCTTGCGCAGCCGAAATCCCGCGAGCGGTAGCAAGACTAGCCAAGCGCTCAGCATGTTGCGGTTTTCGCGCAAAAACGCCCGATGACGAAACCATGACATCACGTGACCGGACCATGACCGCGACCGGGTGGGACGAGCTGCAGACTTGGTTGGCAACATGGAGTCCGAAGCGGCACAGTCGCAAGCACAAAAACCATCGCCTCGACTCGGCAAGCTCGCAAAATCGTGGCGCGACTACGAATGGGGTGCGGCGGCACCGTTTGTGCTGGTTCATTTGTTTGCGTTCGGGAGCTTGTGGACTGGTGTACGTTGGCAGGATGTCGTGTGTTGCGTTGCGTTGTACTTCGTGCGCATGTTCGGCGTCACAGGGGGGTATCACCGCTATTTTTCGCACCGTACGTTCAAGACCAGTCGAGCGTTTCAGTTCGTGCTCGCGTTCTTGGCTCAGACAAGCTCGCAAAAAGGTGTGATTTGGTGGGCTCAACACCACCGCGACCACCACAAATTTTCCGATGGCGAACGCGACGAACATTCACCGGTGCAGTGGGGACTTCTTCATGCGCATGTGGGATGGCTTTACGATTACACATCCGATACCGACACACGAAAGGTTCGCGATCTCATGCGTTATCCCGAGCTGGTGTGGTTGGACCGCTACTGGTACCTAGCACCAATTGTCTTGGGGGTACTGGTATGGCTTGCCCTCGGTTGGTCGGGGCTCTGGATCGGTTTCATGTTGAGCACGGCGCTGCTATGGCACGGCACGTTTACCATCAACTCGCTATCACACGTATACGGATCGCGACGGTACAACACCACCGACCACAGCCGCAACAACCTGTGGCTGGCGCTCATCACCATGGGTGAGGGATGGCACAACAACCACCATCACTACATGCGATCGACCCGGCAAGGATTCTTTTGGTGGGAGGTCGACATGACCTACTACGTGCTTCGCATATTGAGCGCGATCGGTTTGGTATGGGACATTCGCGAGCCACCGACGGATGTAATCCTGGGTGGGAGTGGTAGCCTCGACGGCACGGGCGCAACGTCGATCGAACGAGCCGCCTAGCTGTATTCAATCTGGCGCGAACGTTCGCAACATGGGCCTACGTGCACGTCACGCGTGGCGGATTGGCGAAGGGTGCTGAACGTCGATTGATGCGACAAGGACAGTTCTCGGCATGCACTCGACCTGGCACGAGACGTGAAAAAGCAGCCAACATTCCGAACCTGCAAACACAGACGAGCGAGGAGACGGCACCAGGGGGTTCGCGGCGAGTGCGGTGTGGTAGTGGAGAAAAGGCGGCGCTCGTGGCGGGGGAGGATCGGTAACAGCAACGGTTGTGAGGGTGGCAAGGTGGCAAAGGGCGCTGAGCCGAACCCCCGACGGATGGGTCGAAACGCTCGAAAGAGACGTTCCGGCCCGTCCACTTTTTGGGCCAGCATGCGGCATGGCGCACGGCCGATTGCCGTGGATCCGCTCAACAACTGGCGAGTTGCTGGTACTGACTCGGAGTCATACCCATGTGCCGAGCGAACGCACGACTGAAGCTCGGATGATCCGAAAAGCCACTCCTCAAGGCAATCTCGAAGATCGGTGCTTTGCTGATACGAAGTTTTCGGGCTGCGTGGCATAGTCGCAGCGTTCTCAGATACGCTCCCGGGGTCATCCCGACGGTTTCACTGAACTGTCGTAGAAAGTGAAATTTCGACAGCCCAGCCACCGCCGCGAGCTCACCGAGACTCGGGCTGGTCGGTGCTTCGGGATCGAGTGCTCGGATACACCCCAGTGCGCGAGCGATTCGCCGGTTACCGACGCGCTGGGTCGACAGAGCCCACGGCGAACGCAGGTTCGAAAACCCTTCGAATACGTGCAAGACCACGCTATGCAATGCACAGTCGATCGCGAGACGATCAGGATTGTCGTCGAGCTCGACGGCTTCTGAGGATTGCCCGCGGCCATCGCGTGGCCGGGTTGTGCGATCGTGTCGAGCTCGCACGAGATCGAGCATCCGTATGAGCTCGCCGACGAGCTCCGGATGAGGGGAAGTCTTGACGACGGTGAACTCAGGCGACATCGTCGAGACGCCGAGTTCCTCGGCAAGCCCTTTGACGAGCTCGTGGTCGACATACAGGCTCACGTATTGGAGCGAGTCCGCGCTGTCCGCGTTGCCCGTGTGCACCTGGTGGGGGTTGATCAACACGATATCGCCAGGCACAAAGTGGTACAATTGTCGGCCGATGTGACAGGCATCGATGCCCTGTAACTGTGCAGCGATGAGATATTCGAGATGAAAATGAGGGGTGAACGACGGTGCAGCGGAACAGCCACGCGCATCGTAGAGCCTGAATCCTGGCCCGGCGAAGGAGGATGGGCGTAGATCCACTCGGGGCATCAAACCACCATAGCAGACGCTTGGCCGAGTTGGTCGAGCGTCACGGCCCCTGGCTTCGCCTGGTGTTCGTACTCCCTGCTACACTTCGTGGGTGGAAGGGAGTGCAGCGCCGGACCACAGCGCAGATGCGTTGGAAGCCTTCCAAAGAAGGGAGTCACCAGCGCCCGGAGCGCTGGTGCAGCGTGAGACAACGCGCGTTCGTATTCCGCTCACGCGAGCGAACACTGAGCTGCCACGTTCAGCGGCACTGCTCGAGCGGCTCTATGCGGGAGACTTGTGCCCTCGCGAGAAAAAGCCGTTCGTCATCGATACCCGTCGCAGCTGCGGACCCTTCATGGTTTCAGTCGACGAGGATCCGCTCGTGCTCCTCGATGCATGCAGTCAGATTGCGACGCTATCTCACGGCTTCGCGAATCCTCATCTCCTTCGCGCGATCGATACCGGAGTGTTCCAGGGTTGCCTGTGGAGCAACCCGGACGTTACCGTAGAGTCGAGTCCAGAGCTTTCGGCCTACCGAGCAGCGCTGCTTCGCATGGCGCCAAGCGGTCTCGACCACGTGTGCTTCGTCACGGCTGGAGGAGGCGAGGCCAACGAGAAGGCGCTTCGAATCGCACGTTTGGTCGTCGCACGTCCGGAGTGCAAGCGTGTGTTGGCGCTACGGGGTGGGTTTCATGGCCGTACATTCGCCGTGGTGATGGCGACGTGGAATCGGGACAAACGTGCTCCGTTCGAGCTCCAGGGTTACGAAGCCGTATTCGCCGAGCCCGAGATAGAGTCTGTCGCACGTCTACTCGACGCCCATGCAGCCGAGATCTACGCCGTCATCGTGGAGCCGATGATGAGTGAGGGCGGTGACGTCTATCTCGCCCGTGATTTTTTTCAGGGCGTTCGCAAGCTCACTCGGGAACGCGGGATCCCACTGGTCGTAGACGAGGTCCAAACAGGGTTCTGCACAGGAGGCCCGTTTTTTTGGTGGCAACGACTCGGATTTCCGGGTCCCGGGGAAGGAGATTCTTCGCTGTCACCTGATCTTCTCACGTGTGCCAAGAAAGCTGGGCTTGGTGTGGTGTTGTCGCGCTGGCCAGATCCTGAACCCTCGCCTATCCATGTGGCCTCGGCGCTGCGTGGCCTCGTGCAACTCGAGCACGCTTACGAACAGGCCGATATCGAAGAATTGTGTCGCCCACATCTCGACGCGCTGGCCGAGCGGTTTCCTATGCTCGAGTATCCACGGCTTTCTGGCACCACGTTTGCGTTCGAGCTGCCGGACGCGGCGATGTTGGAACGCTTCGTCGCACAGAGGTTTCAGCGCGGATTCATGACTTATCCCGCAGGCGAGCGAACCATTCGCTTTCGTTTGAATGCCTCGTGGAGTGCTCGAAACGTAGAGGATCTGTTCGCTCGCATTTCCGCGGCGCTCGAGCGTCTCGATGATCCCTCGGCCACGATGTGGCAGGCCGAGGCGGTCGAACGCCGCGCGGGCGATGGCAATGTCGTGCTACGCAGGCTCGAAGAATCGGACTGGCCCGATGTGGTCGCCATGGAACATTCCGTGTACGAGCCAGCACGCTGGACCAAGGAGTCCCAGCTTCGTGCGGCCGCAGCTCATGGCCTGGCGCTGGTGGCCCGTGCGGGCGAATACGGGGAGTTGCTCGGATTCTGCTTCGCCGGACGACTCGAATACTTCACCGATCTCGACGGACCTCGTCACGACGATCACCGCGGGCGTGGTGATACTGCTTATTCGCTCGACTGTTGTGTCTCGTCCGGCGCTCGTGGCCGTGGATTGGGTCGCTTGCTCAAGCTTGCTCAGTTGCAATGGGCACGCGAACAAGGGTTCTCGTACGTCACTGGTCGAAATCGTGTCGGATCGACAGATGCCATGATGGCACTCAATCGCTCGTTGGGTGCCTACCCGGTGGTTCGCCTCGAGCATCAGTACGGAGGCGAGGCACAGGCAGACTATTATCGCATTGCGCTGACACCACCAGCTCCGCCACCCGTGCTTTTGGGTAGACGACCATTCGAGCTCGCGAGTGGGATTCAACAACCGTTTGGTCCTCAACCGGCGTTCATGGCCGAGCGAGAGTTGGTCGGGCCCACGTGCAACAAGCTGAACTTGTCGAACTGGGCCACGCTCGATAGCGTGCACTATGCCGAGCATCTTCGGCTCGTTCTTCCGCGCGGAACCAAGCATGTTTATTTCACCAGCTCACGCGACGAAGCGCTCGACAAGTGCCTACGATGCTTGCGATTGTCGCGTCAAAGTGCCGAGCTCGTGCTCGGCCTTTCGGGTGGATATCTCGGGCACGTGACCGCTAGCGCGCGCTCGTTGAGTGATTCGGAAGGATTCGGACCGCTGTTCGGATTGTTCGACTGGCCGAGATTGCCGCATCCGCAAGAGCACGGGACCGCAGCCATGCTCGCCGCGTTCGACGACATCGTTTCGACCCTAGGTCAACATGCAGTGCTCGCGGTCGTCGTGGAAATCGTAGGTGAGCGATCGGGTCTCGTGCTTCACGGAAAGCATGCCAGTGCGCTCTCGCGAGCGTGCCGGGACCACGACATACCATTTATCATTGCCGAAACTACCACGGGTTGTTACCGTTCGGGCGCCGGAACATGGGGAATTGACTGCCTACCATCAGACGTCGTTCCCGATGCCGTAGTTTGGTATCCTGGAGGACAGCTTGGTCACGTATTCGTCAGCGATCGCTACTTCATAGCCAAACCGCTGGCATTGATCAGTACCTGGGATGGAGACGAGCTCTCGCTCGTGCGCGCACACGAGCACCTGCGTGCGGCACGAAAACTCGACCTGACGCGCGCTATCACGGCGCTGAACGAGTTGGTCATCGCACTTGCGGCTCGACTACCCGGGGCGCGAATCGGAGGCCTTGGCCTGTACCGCAGCCTCGAGCTCGTGAGCCCGGAGCAAGCGCAAAGCCTGCATCGGGCTGCCGCCATCCGTGGCATTCGGCTCGGTCGTGGTCGACCAGCTACGCTCGTGTTCGTGCCGGCACTCGACGTCGACGCCGACGAGCTGGCGGGGAGTGTACTCGCCTCGCTGTTGGAGGCTGTGGAGGATATCCACCCATGAGTGATTGCGACATGGTTCCGTTGTTATTGGACCAACGCGATCCAGCGGCGCGAGGCGAAGCTCACGGTGAAGTCTGGCGAGAGCACATTCGAGAGCTCGCCGACATGCGCGTGCGTTTGTGTCTTGTGCGGGGAAATTTTCGCAACGAACGCGAGGTGCTCGACGTGGCAGGACTTCATCTACCCGCGCTGGCATCGCGCGAGCCGCCACTATTCGACGAGCTGTGCGGGATCGCTCGTGGATCCAATACCACTCGCGAGGCAATTGTAGTCCTCAATCACTATACGGATCTACGAGACGTGCCACGTTCGATATTGGACGATCCGACGCACGTCGATATCCAGGGCGAGATCACACCGGACGGCGATGCCGACCCGGGTGGATGCACGGCATTGTACGCAAACGGGCCCGAGGGAGCGATTCTCGGGCAAACCTGGGACATGCACGGCAGTGCCGCACGCTTCGTTCGCATGTTGAGAATTCAACCCAAAAATGGCGACCAAGAGCTCGTGATGTTCACCTTGACAGGATGTCTGGGAATGGCCGGCATGAATGAGCACGGCGTTGCCATTGCCATCAACAACCTCAGTAGTACTGATGCCCATGTCGGGACTGTGTGGACTGCAGTGGTACGGCGCATGCTCGAGGAACCGAGCGCGGAGCGTGCGTGCAACGTTCTGTTCGGAGCCATACTCTCGAGCGGTCACAACTACATGATTGCGGACGGCAACGCATTCTATGGCGTTGAAACCAGTGGAACATCGAAAGTGCTTACGCAAACTGGTGTTCATACCGCTCATTTGCACACCAACCACTGTCTCGATCCCACACTGCGCAAGCTCGAGCGTATTTCATCCACGAGCACCACGTTTCGTCGTCTCGAGCTCGGCACTGCACTGTATGCGCAAACCAAGCCGGCAACGCTAGCGCAAGTCTGGGCATTTCTGTCCAGTCACGAAGGTTTTCCTGGCAGTATTTGCTCGCATGTTGGCGAACACAGCGACGATCCGTCGGCTTCATGTACGTGCGGAATCGTGGCGATGCGTATGCGGGATGGCCTGGTCAGGGCGACGAGCGGCTGTGGTCACGCCTCGAGGCCCATTGATGTGTGTGTGGAACGTCGCTCTATCGACTAGTGGGTGAATATGGACGACTGGCGCAACGAGCAACGCGAGCATCTGTTTTTCACGTGGAGTCCACAGCGCGATACGCGGGGGTTCGAAATCGACGTTGCCGAAGGTGCGCGTTTCCATGTTCCTGGTGTGGGCTGGATGTGGGATCTGGAAAGCCAAGTCTACAACGTATCGGTTGGTCACAACCATCCGCATGTCAAGCAAAGGATGATCGAACAAATCGAGCGTCTTCCTGCTGCTGCACCACATGCGCTGATACCCATACGGGCGGCGTTGGCAGGCATGTTGGCCAGCAAAACTGGCTATGCCAAAGCGTTCCTGACCACCGGCGGTAGCGAGGCGATCGAAAACGCAATCAAAATCGCCAGGCTCGTCACCGAGCGCGACAAGATCGTTGCTCGTATGCATTCGTACCATGGCGCTAGTTGGATGGCCCTGGCAATTGGTGGTGATGCCAGGCGAGAGCCTTTCGCGCACACGATGCCACGTGCGCTTCTCATCGAAGA